>Ga0070761_10000263_pt1 | contig 35054 bp, 31 predicted proteins | sample HubBroMetageREF1_FD_66724 | JGI IMG/M metagenome (GOLD analysis project Ga0070761, IMG submission 66724) | Reference soil microbial communities from the Hubbard Brook experimental Forest, New Hampshire, USA - Hubbard Brook CCASE Soil... | ecosystem: Environmental > Terrestrial > Soil >... | reverse complement strand
TGCGGCAATGTCTCGCAGCGCCGCCGATTCGAATGGCTTCTTCGGATCACCCGGCACCGTCCAGAACCGCCAGAGTTCTTTTCCAGTCTCAGCGTCGTAGGCAACAATCGATCCGCGCACGCCGTCATCAGAGCCGTTGTAGCCGATGAAGACTTTGCCTTTTGCCACGTGCGGAGCGTTGGTGATTCCGGTCTGGGTTGGTTCGCATACTTTCGCTTCCCAGAGTTGTTTGCCGGCCGCGGCATCAACGGCAACCAGTCGGCAGTCGCCAGTTCCGACAAAAACCTTTCCCTCCCATACCGCAACGCCAGCATTTGTTCGAGCGGAGTACGATCCGTTGAGCGACTGATCGAGCCGCACCTTCGGATCAAATTTCCAGTTCAATTTCCCCGTCCCGGCCTCGATCGCATACACCTTCGACTGCGGAGCGCTGACGTACGCGACGCCATCTACCACGATCGGCTCCGAGACGATCCCCAGGGCGCTGTCAACGTCCATGTACCACGCGAGCCCGATCCCACGGACATTTTGATCGGTGATCTGTTTCAGAGGACTAAAGTGTCCCTCGTCGAAGGCGCGCCCATTAAGCAGCCAGTTCGCGCCTTCGGCGGCATCGGCGTCAACGCGGGCTTCGTTTACATTTCCGACCTTTGGCGGATTATCGGCGGAAATTTGCCAAAGTCCGATCATGGCCGCGCTCAGGGAGAGCGCAGTAAGTGCAATCAGATTTCGAGCTGAAATCCGCAAATGTAACCATCCCCAGGGTCTGAGCAAAGCTATTGATCCTCCAATCCTAGTGGCGCGGGCGGCTTCGCGCCTATGTTCAATTTCCGCAATGGAAACGGTTGCTTCGACTCAGGACGCGGGCGTACGCACGCACCCGGCGTTTTGCCGTGATTTCCGCCCGCTCGCCAAACACCATACGATACAACCCGCCGCCGATCGCTCCGCCGATCAGCGGCGCCACCCAGAACATCCACAACTGGTGCAGGGCCCAGCCTCTGGCGGATCAGCGCAGGTCCGGTGCTGCGGACTTAATCTCGATTTGGTTCAGGATGCATGAGCAATACGACCGTTCACCAGCCGAGGCGGCAAGGGCCACGAATACGATCATCAGGAACCCGGCGTTTCACGAGCAAATTGTGCTCCAGTGTATCCACAAAAGCAATCAAGTTGCACGTTCGACTTTAGACTGTCGAAAGCAGGGGATTAGCGCTCCGAACCCCTCAGTGCGTGTAGTGGGGATATTTCAACAGTTAGGCGTAGCTCTTCGTCATTCGGTGTTTGCAGCCTCTGCCGTGGATGTTTCGCTTCAGTACAGCCGCTGAAACCAGAGTCGCCCGGTCCAAAGTGGCCGGCGTGGAATTCCTCAGATCAATTCATACCAATTCAGCCTTCCTCCATGGACGTTTTCACCGACTTGGCTCAATATCCCATCCGCTGGGAGGAAACGAAAACAGGTTCTTCGCCGGACCCTGCTGATTTTCCACTGGGTATCTGTCGCAAGGTTGTTCTTGGGAAGATGAGCCTTTTTGCCTGCATTGTTCGGTTTGGCTAGTAGAGGGTGATGTTGCACGCTTTTTGTGGCGCAAGAGGAGGGGTTTATGACTAGCGTTAGCGTTCGGATCGGACCGATCGTCACCGATGCCGGGGAACATTGTGTACGTTCCGCGGAGCAAAATGTCGCAGAGATACCTGAGCACAAGTTTTTGAGCCTGCGTCAGCGGATCAAAGTACTGTTGCGCGACATCTTTGAAGGTCATGAGGAATACCTGGGCGCGACGCCGGATTAGTCGTTGCCACGAACTCGTCGACGACGCACCAGACTTGGCAGACGAGACTTGGCAAACCCAGGCAATCGGAACCAAGGGGTTCCACTGTCACTCTTGAAAACAGTTATCACTCTCTGAGAATTGGCCGGCGCGGTCAATGAGTGCTTCTATCGCGATATTTCAACAACTGAGGTTTTGCAAGCGTTTCAACTCGATGGGTTGAGCGCTCGGAAGGCCACTTCTCAAAAAGCGCGAGAAGCAGCGCACCCGGCTGGATGCAACTGGAACCCCTCCCGCTGCAGACTTAAGGCTTCCACACGTACCCGTGAAACGCGCTGCTCCCGTCGATGGAGGGTCCCGCGATATCTCCCGCCCCGTTGATGCCAAAAGCGTACGTCCCCTCATACGCGCCCGTGCCCGCCCCCGGAGCATCGATGGTGGTGATCGTGCCTTGCGTACTGCGCACGAAGCCGTGATTCACGTTGCTCGCGTCAACGTAAGATCCCACGATAACTCCCGCTGCATTGACACCATAGGCGAAGGTTCCCTGATTGGCACCCGTGCCCGCTCCCGTGGCATCAATGGTTGTTATCTTGTTTGGAGCACATCATATGTCCGGTTGAGATAGCACACCATATGTCCGCTTTGCGGGCGGCGAGAGTAGGAGACCATGCGAAGCATGGAATCTTACTTAAGGGCCGCGATGGAGCGGGCGATGAAAGTACAGGAAGTGATGTTGCAGGCAATGGCGAAGAAGATTACATGGTTTCAGGCAGCGGAGATCATGGGCATCAGCGACCGGCACATGCGGCGGTGGCGGGAACGTTACGAGGAGGGCGGCTTTCGCGGGCTGTTTGACCGGAGGCGAGGCAAGGCTTCGCCGAAGCGGGTGCCCGTGGCGGTGTTGGAGCTCTATCGGGAGAATATTTCGATTTGAATCTGCGACATTTTCACGAGAAGTTGGCCAGCGAGCACCAGATCGGGCTCAGCTATAAGCGAAGATTTGTCAGCGTCCGTAGTGAAAAGACTACCTGCTGTCAGTGGATGCAATCGGCGTCACTCATCGAGAATTGCGCGTCCGTCCACATGCCGTTTCCGTGCTAACCGCCGATATAGCCGCGTTAGAGTGCCATCTGCCGCGCTGTAAGTCGTTTCGATGACGTCTTGGATGGGAATTCAATTCCCGTCTCCCACCCCAATGTTTCCGTGAGTTGTTGAGCCTTACGTGCCGTTTCCGTGGTGTGGCGCCCGTTGCACCAAGATTTCTGCGGTTCCGAGCGAAGTGATCCAGTTCCATGCACCACGGTTGACTGGGGCCCCGGCTGAGTTTACGATTTTTCTTGAGGGGGAAGGAGCATTCTCCCATGGATAGCCGACCGTCGTCCGAGATTCGCTCGTCCACCGGGCAACGTGGAATGAAACTGAAAACCTTTCTCACTACTGTGATGAGTCTTCTGAGTATTCTCGTATTGGGGCTTGGAGGTGTACGGAAAGATGTGCTCTGGTTGTGGATAGGATTTCTCTGTTGCCTGGTTTCGGGAGTCTTTGTTCAACTGTTTATCAACCGAATAAAGGATGAAATTGCATCGGGTCGCAGGTGAGAAGAATCGAGGATTGCGCGCCTTTCGCGTGCTCATTTCCGTGCCAATCTTTCCGTGCCAATCGGTGAAACGGTGATTGCGATGCGCGTCCTTATCCTTATCCTTGCTTGGCGACATCGGTGCCGCTTTCTAATATCAGTCGCGGCGATGACGGCGGCGATACCTGCGGCACATGCTGCGCCTCAAGGAAATCCAGCGGGCGACGCAGGGCAATACGGCGTCTGCTCGAAGTTGGGGGAATATATTTTCGTCGGCGGGACCGGTGGTTTCGACGCGCTCCGTCAGGGCGATCTGTTCGAAGAGCTTCTGAAGACCGGTCACGTGGGGCTCTACGAGCATGCGAATGCGATCAGTGCGGCGGAGAATCCACCGGGTCTGCTTACGGCCATAGAGCGGGTGTTTCGGGGGACCGGACCGGGCGAAGCCGAACTGGGGCAGGTAGGCTGGAATTATTTCACGCTTCCTCCAAGCTATGGGTACTACCAGAGTCTGTACATACAGAATGGCCTCAGTCCCTCTGAGGCTAATGTGAACACGCCTTCTGATTCGGCGGCTCCGGGGCAATTAGAAGAGGACCTAAACAAGTGGAAGGCATACGTGGACGCGGCCAGGAGTGTGGATATCAAGTCGGTGGCTCCGGTGGTAGGCCCGAATGATCCGGACGAACCCAAACTCGGTGAGAACGTCTTTGCGACCAACCCGTTCTATGAACTGGAGCGCGATGAGGCGCTGTATGGCCGAGCAATCGCGTTCGATGTTCCGCCAAACTTCTTTCTGAGTGGCGGGAGTGGTCCGGGCTACGAGAAGTTTGTTGTGCAAGCAATCCAATGGGGGAATGCCCATGGCCTGCGAACCACAATGTTGGTTTCTCCTTACCCCTGGCCTACGAATGCGGCCGGCCGGCTCGAAACCTTTCGTCAATTTACCGACAATACTTTTAGTCGCGACACTCAGGATTTTGTGAATCGTCTGAGAGCAGAGCATGCGGTTCCCTCGGAGTGGGCGGTCGACAATTATGAAGATACGTATCCGCATGATGCGCCGGCTATGGTGCCCGAGACGGTCCGAAACACCACTACTGAAGTTGGCCTTTGGTTGGCCAGGAATGCTCCGGTCTATGCACATGGGGATGATGCAGAGGGCGTGATATGCCTGCCTCCGGCGGGGTCGCTGAACGCGGAGCCTTTGGCGACGCAGCCGTAAAGTTCCATCGGAAGGCACGACCCTAGACATATCAGCCGATACTTCGCTTCGGGTCAGGGTGACAAATTCTAAATCGAATCGGCTGGTGACCTGCGCTCGCCTGGACAGCCGAGGGCGGTTGTCCCTGCGTGATTCTCTCCGACTTAGGCGCGCGCGCCTACCTCTTCCTTTTCTTTTGCGGCGTAATGGGAGTCTACGTAGTCATCGAGAATTTTGATGAACTCGACTACTATCTTGTCGCCTTTCAGGGTGGTGAAGAGGCGGCCGTCTACGTAGACGGGAGCTTTCGGTTCTTCGGCTGTTCCGGGGAGAGAAATTCCCAGGCTCGCGTGTTTGGATTCTCCGGGGCCATTGACCACGCAGCCCATTACGGCGACTTTCATTTCTTCTACGCCGGTGTGGGTCTGCTTCCAGACCGGCATCTGATCGCGCAGGTAGGTTTGGATCTGCTCGGCCATTTCCTGAAAGAAAGTGCTGGTGGTGCGGCCGCAGCCGGGGCAGGCGGTGACTTGCGGCGTGAAGCTGCGAATGCCTAACGACTGCAGAATCTGCTGCGCTACGCGGACCTCTTCGGTGCGATCGCCTCCGGGAGCGGGGGTCAGCGAAACTCGGATGGTGTCGCCGATGCCTTCTTGTAGCAACACCGCCATCGCGGCGCTCGACGCCACGATGCCTTTGGCGCCCATGCCGGCCTCGGTCAATCCGAGATGCAGCGGATACTCGCAGCGGGCGGCCAGGATGCGATAGACGTCGATCAGATCCTGCACGCCGCTGACTTTCGCGCTGAGGATGATCTGGTCGGGGCGCAGTCCGTGCTGCTCGGCCAGCTTCGCCGAGCTGAGCGCGCTTACTACGATTGCTTCCATGGTCACTTCGCGGGCGTCTTTCGGCTCCGGCAGAAGCGAGTTCTCGTCCATCATTTTGGTCAGCAAGGCTTGATCGAGCGATCCCCAGTTCACGCCGATGCGCACAGGCTTCTGATACTTCACGGCGACTTCGACCATGGTGCGAAAATTGTCGTCACCTTTGCGGCCTATGCTGGAATTGCCCGGATTGATGCGGTACTTGGCCAGACCCTCGGCGCAGGCGGGGTATTTGGTGAGCAGGAGGTGTCCGTTGTAATGGAAGTCGCCGACGATGGGGGTGCGCAGGCCTTGCTTTGCCAGCCCCTCCACGATGTGGGGGACGGCCATGGCGGCATCGTCGTTGTTGACGGTGACCCGGACTACCTCGCTGCCGGCGCGCGCCAGGGCGGCTACCTGCTTGATGGTGCCGGGGATGTCCGCAGTATCGGTGTTGGTCATGGATTGCACCATAACTGGTGCATTGCTGCCTACGCGGACGCCGGCTATGGTGGTGGTAACGGTTTTTCTACGCTGGATTTCGGCCATGTTTGAGATCTATTTTAAACCAGGGAGGGGGAAAGCGCGAGGTGGGCACTGATTCGGTAGTGGGTTAGCTTGGAAGACGCCTTCCCCAGCGGCTAAAGCCGTCGCGATGGACTGGATGATCGCAGCGGCAAAACGCTGCGCCACCCAAAACCCTAATGGCGCAAGCACGCGGACAAGATGTCCGCGCCACACGGGCCTATGGCATCCTGGTTAGGCCGGGCAGGGTTTTGACTATGTCGTTGTAGATCACGGTCACGGCGAAGAGAACGAGAAACACGAACGCCGCCTGGTAGATGCGCTCTTTGATGGGCAGGCTGATTTCCTTCTGCATCAGGGTTTCGATGAGCAGAAGAAGGATCACGCCACCATCCAGGATGGGGATGGGGAGCAGGTTCATCACGCCGAGGTTGAGGCTGATGATGGCGCTCACAAATAATAGCGGAGTCCATCCATCCTCGCGGGCGGCGGCACCGACGGCGGTGCCGATGCCGATGGGGCCATCGACCTGACGCATGGATACCTTGTGCTGGACCATTTTCTGCAGCAACTCAAGGATGAGAGACGAATTCTTAACGCATTCGCCAACAGATTTCCGGACCGCCTCCAGGAAAGGCAGTTGCACGACTTTTGTCAGCCTGCTGGCGAGCCCAATCCGGTAGCGCAGCTCCCCGGGAGGAATGCCGGCAGAAAGAGTGGGCTGAACCTTGAACGTGAGTTTTTGCCCTTTGCGGAGAGCCACGATTTCCAAGGGCTGATCTTTGGTGCGAGCCAGCATGTCGACCATCGCCTCAAGCGCGGGAATCTCCTGGCCGTTGACGGTGAGGATTTCGTCCCCGACTTTGAGGCCGGCCTTCTCGGCGGGCATGCCGGGTTCGATCATGGTAGCGATAAAGGCTGGATCCTTGGGCACCAGTCCGACATCGCCCGCCTCATTGCGGCCCATGGGCTGAGGGACGAGAGTGATTCCGGAAATAACACCCTTGCGCAAGATATCAAACTTCAAAGGCTGATTGGGGCTGAGCGCCTCTTTGAACATCACCTGTTCCCAATTGGGGTTCTCGATGTTGTCGACGCGGACAATCTGGTCGCCGGGCTGGATGCCAGCGTTGGCGGCGGGTGTGCCGGGGATGACCCAGCCAACGAAGGCCGGTCCATCGATCACGGCAGGGTATTCGTAGTGCACCATGAAAACGCCGGTCCACAAAGCAAAAGCGAGCATAACGTTCATGAATGGTCCGGCAATCGCAATAACGAAGCGCTGCCAGCGCGGATGCGAGAGAAACTCGCCCGGATCGCCGGTGCGATCATCCATGGGATTTTCGCCCGACATCTTTACGTAACCGCCCAGCGGAATGGCGCTGATGCGATAGTCGGTATCGCCTTTGGTGAAACCCAACAGACGTTTGCCGAAGCCGATGGAGAAGACCTCGACGCGGACACCGAAATACTTGGCTGCGGCGTAATGTCCGAACTCATGAATCAAGATCATGAATCCGAGCACGATGGCCATGACGAAAATGGTATGAAGGATGGACAAAAGCTGCGGCATCATTCCCAGATTACTCCCTAATTCCCGTTATGAAATGGCCCCGATGGGCGATCCCTTTCGGCGGCGTTGCTTTACGATTTCTCTTGCCAAAAGGCGGGCCTCGGTGTCTAGAGCAAGTACCTTCTGTATAGATTCCAAATGTCGGGCTGGCGTTGCCGCCATCACGGCCTCGATGATGCGCGGAATGTCCTCGAATCCGATCTGTTCCTCAAGAAACGCAGCCACCGCGACCTCGTCGGCGGCGTTCAGGGCGATGGTCTTTGCCCCTCCGCTTGCCGCTGCTTCGTAAGCCAAAGCGAGACAAGGGAATCTTTTCATATCCGGGGGGCAGAAATCCAGATGCCGTAAGTCACTAATCGAGAAGCGAAGATCCGAGGGAATCCGCTCCGGATATGTTAGAGCGTACAGAATCGGGAGGCGCATATCGGTGACCGAAATCTGGGCAAGGATGCTGCCATCGACGAATTCGACCAGCGAATGGATCGTAGACTGCGGATGCACAATGACTTGGACGCGCTCGGGCGGGACCTGGAACAGGCGGCAGGCCTCGATCACCTCGAAACCCTTATTCATCAACGTGGCCGAGTCGATGGTGATCCTCTTGCCCATTTTCCAGGTGGGATGATTGAGCGCCTGTTGCACCGTAATTGACGCAAATTCGGACTTGGGGGTGTTCAGAAACGGGCCGCCGGAAGCGGTCAGCCAGATGCGCTCTACCTCGTTGACCTTTGCATCTTCGTCCAGGCGTCCGCCGCGCAGGCATTGATGGACGGCGTTGTGCTCGCTGTCGATCGGGAGCAGCGGCTTGCCCTGCTTGCGCGCCTCGGCGGTGATCAGTTCGCCCGCCACCACGAGGCACTCTTTGTTGGCGAGGCCGACGGTCTTGCCCGCGCGGACTGCTTCGTAGGTAGCCTCCAGGCCGGAGACGCCGACAATCGCGCTGACCGCGAAATCCACCTCGGGGTGGGTCGCGACCCGCACCGTGCCGGCGGTGCCATGGACGACTTCAATTTCAGAGAGTCCCGCGGTGCGTAGTTTGGCACGGAGGTTTACGGCATCCTGCTCTTTGGCCAGCGAAAGGACGCGCGGCTTCCAGCGCATGGCTTGCTCAAAGGCGAGTTCGGCATTGTTGCCGGCGGCAAGCGTCGAGACCTGAAAGCGGTCGGGATAGCTCTCGACCACACTCAAAGTGCTGCGGCCGATCGAGCCCGTCGAACCCAGGATGGCGATGCGTTTCATGTGCAAGTCAGGCAGGATTTCTGCATAAAGGCTCCGTTTGGAAGACGCATTCCCCCAGCGGCTAAAGCCGCTACTGATTCCGCGGCATTTAGGGCACGACTGAAGTCGTGCCCTTTCAAACAAATCGAAACTGAGCTACTACCGGCTTCTGCTATTACTATTGTACGGGACGGCGCGCCGTTACGATGTCGGACTGAGGTCCAGGAAAGCTACTCCATCTCGAACGCCAGCCACTGAAATCCGCCGCCTCGCTCCACCTGCAGTACGACCGCATCGTGCGGTTTGATCTGCCTCAGAGCCGCGCGCAGCGAGGTCAAAGAGTCGATCGAGATCTGATTCACGCTGTGGATAATATCCCCCGGCTCCAGACCATTCGCGGAACTCAAGAAATCCGCCACTCGCGCGACCACGACGACGCCGGAGGGATTGCGCAATGGGCCCAAGGTGGAACGCAAATCGTCGTTCAAGTCGAGCGCCAGTATTCCTAGCCGGGAAATCAGATTGTCGCGCGGATTCGCCAGCTCAGGGAGAACATCAAGCGCGTCTTTCATCTCCAGCGCCGCGATGTAAAGTGTTTTTCGCTCGGAGCCTCGGAGCACTTCGAGCTTCAGAGATATATCAAGGGGATGCAGGTATAGCGCAGCTGTGAAGGCGGGCAGCGTGCCGATGGCGCGTCCATCGGCCCTCAACACAATGTCCCCGATCTTCAGGCCGCCGGCTTCGGCAGGACCTCCGGGTATTACGTCATCGATGATGACTCCCCAATTCTGCGCGAGCCCCAAGCCTTTGGCCATGCTTTCGGTGATTGCTTGAGCGCCCGCCTTGACCTCGATGCGATGCACGTGTCCGTACTTGCGCAGGCTCTCGTATACGAATTGCACGATTCGCGCCGGGATGGCAAAGCCCAACCCCTCGCTGCCACCAGCTGAAGAGAGAATGAAGGTGTTGATCCCTACGACATAGCCTTCGCTATCGACCAACGGGCCGCCGCTATTGCCTGGGTTGATGGGAGCATCGGTCTGAATATAAACCAGCGGACGAGTCGGATCTGCCTGGCGTGCAACCGCACTCACGACACCCATGGTCACCGAGTTCTCCAGCCCTTCAGGACTGCCCATGGCAAACACCAACTGTCCCTGACGGACTGGCCGCCGGCTGCCCAACGAAAGTGTGGGCAAACCGGCCTGATCAATCTTGAGAAGGGCAAGATCAGTCTCCTTGTGCATGCCGACGAGCCGTGCCTCGACGATTCGCTGTTTGCCTACGGGTAAAATCTGGTCGGGAAAATCCACGGAAGGCACGGCGAGAGCCACGTGAATGCGCTGCGCCCCTTCGACCACGTGGGCGTTGGTCATGATGTAACCGTCCGCGTCGACGATTACTCCGGATCCGATCACGTGCTCGCGGGTTATGAGCGCAGCTTGACTATGACTGTTCTCGTCCAGAGACCCATAGCTGGTGACCAGAATCTGAACCACCGCGGGGGAAATCCTGGCGGTAAGCTGCTCGATCGCGGAATTGAGTTGCTGCAGCACCGCTGGGGGTTCTGCCGGCTGGGTTCCGATCCGCTTTGCTTTGTCAATATCAGGCTGCATCTTTTCGCCACCGTCGACGGCCGGAGTTGGCGGCGGGGTTTGCTGGCTAAAGCCCGGCGCTGCAAAACATAGAGAGCAGACGCACGCAGCAAGAAAAAGCAACCGGTTGGATGGATTCTTCAAACCGCAGGCGGGGAAGAGCATAGCGGCAAGCTCCTTGGGAATCTCTCTACTTTATTACCAGTTAGACGACGATTATGCCGGAAGGGCGCAAAAACGAGGAAAGGGCGGTGTCTGAAAGCGCCTATTGCATCAGCCGCCAGGCGCCATACGCCCACACCACGGGCACGGCGAACAGCATGGCGTCGATGCGATCGAGCATGCCTCCGTGACCGGGGAGGATGGTGCCAGAATCTTTGGCTCCGGCTCCGCGCTTGATGAGCGACTCGACCAGATCGCCTAGCTGGGCCGCGATGTTGACCACCGCCGACAGCAGAATGATGGGCCAGAGTCGCGGCTGCTCCAGACCGAAGATGCCACCGCGGCGGTCGATCAAACCAACCCGCAGCAGCGCGGAACTGATGGCGGGCGCGTGCTCGAACCACAGCGTGCCTATGATTACGCTGGCCACGATTGACGCCACTGCGCCTTCCCAGGTCTTCTTCGGGCTGATCTCGGGCGACATGCGGTGACGCCCCAGCGACTTGCCGACGAAGTACGCGAAGATGTCTCCCGCCCAGACGGCGAGCAGCGTGTAGATGGTCCAGATCGCTCCCGCTGGTTGTTGGCGGATTGCGACCAGCAGCGCCATCGGGATGGCAATGTAGGCGAAGGCGAAGGTCGAGGCCGCTGCCGCGGGATACCCGGTCTTCAAATCCGCTCGCTGCATGGCCACGGTGAGAAACACAAAGGGAGCTAGCGCAGCTGCTAGGCCGATTCCGTAGAGGATGACCGCCGTCTCAACCAGAGGGGTGCGATTGGCGGACGCTACGATTACGAATACGAAGAAGAGCGTGCCGAAGACATACGTCGCCCGCGCCAGCGGCTGGATTGCGTAATGGGTCGCGAGCTTCAGGAACTCGGCGATGGCCAGCAGGGCGACGGCTCCGGCCACGATGGACAGCAGGTAGAGTGGGGCTTTCAGCACGAGCAGCAGAACCAGCGGGATTAAAACTGCGGCGGTTGCGATGCGCTTGATCATGGGCAGGAGCTCATTGAAATGCGGCCACGCCTGGCTGCCGTGTGCTCGCGCGGGTGCCGAGCTTCGCTCGGCTTGGACGGGCGAGGGCGCCCGTCCCTCCACGAGCGGCGCTCATTAACGCTTGGCCCCCGCGTGGGTCCGGACCGGGTGTTGCGGCGCGTGGCCATCCTGCCCTAGTCCGCCGTAGCGGCGATCGCGCTTCTGATATTCCTCGATGCCCTCGAGCAGTTGCAGGCCGCGAAAATCGGGCCACAACGTCTGCGTCACGTAGATCTCCGCATAGGCCAGTTGCCAGAGCAGAAAGTTACTCAGCCGCATCTCTCCGCTGGTGCGAATCACTAAGTCCGGATCGGGCAGACCGCGTGTGTAGAGATGATCGCTGATCGATTGCTCGTCGACGGCCATGTGATCGAGTCCGCCATTGCGGGCGGCGGCGTCGGCCAGCGAGCGAAACGCGTCGACGATTTCGCTGCGGGCGCTGTAGTTCAGCGCCAGGGTCAGAAGCATTCCGGTATTTTTCGACGTGGCGTCGCTCGCTTCGGCCATTTCGCGTTGCACCGACTCCGGTAACTCATGCTGACGCCCGATGTATTTCAGGCGGATATTGTTTTCGTTGAGCGTCGTGATTTCCGCCTGGAGATAGCGGCATAGAAGGCGCATCAGGAAGTCGACTTCCGTCTTCGGACGCTTTTTCCAGTTCTCCTCAGAGAAGGCGTAGAGGGTCAACGCGGGGATTCCTATGCGCGCGGCGGTTTCGACCGTGGAACGGACGGCGGCGACACCGGCGCGGTGTCCGGCCACGCGCGGCATGTGGCGGCGGCGGGCCCAACGGCCGTTTCCATCCATGATGATGGCGATATGCTGGGGGAGACGCTCCCGATCGAGCCGCAGGTATACGTCGGATTCTTTGCGGTCCATCTTCATCCCTGCCGGAACCGTGTGTCGCAAGCGGAACTCTCCGAGTCGAAGCTAACACACGAAATCCAGTGTATGCAATGTGATAGCAGCTTCCGCGTTTGCAGAACCGAAAGCATCGGCAAGGACGGGCGAGGCGCCCGTCGCTCCACGGTTACAGGGCTTCTTCGGGAAAGATGGGCAGGGTCAGTCTCTCGGTGTGGCGGATGATCGTCAAGGTGCACCGCACACCCACCTGAGCGTCGGTCAGCAGGCGATGCAGGTCATCCACGCCTGCGACTGGTTGCTGATCGAGCGCCACGACCACGTCGCCTTCGCGCAGGCCTGCGGTCCGCGCCGGGCTTCGGTCCTCAATGCCTACCACGACCACGCCGGTTTCGCGCGCTAGAGCATAGAAGCGCACGACGCGGCGATGAATCGGGACCGTCTGCGCCGAGACTCCGATGTAGCTGCGCCGGATTCGTCCATCGCGGAGCAAGCGGCTGGCTACGAATTTTGCGGTATTGATTCCGATCGCGAAACAGATTCCCTGGGCCGGCAGAATCGTCGCCGTATTGACTCCGACCACCTGGCCTCGGGAGTCGACGAGCGGGCCGCCGGAATTCCCGGGGTTCAGGGCGGCGTCGGTTTGAATTACATCCTCGATCAGGCGTCCTGAGTACGAACGCAAAGATCGTCCGAGTGCGCTGATCACGCCCGCCGTCACCGTGGACTGAAACCCGTACGGATTGCCGATCGCAATCGCCATCTGCCCCGGCCGCAGTTGCTGCGAATCTCCCAGGGGCACGGCTTGCAACCGGGGAGCATCAATTCGAATGACGGCAAGATCGGTCGCAGGATCATCGCCGATGGTGTGAGCCGGAGCGCGCCGGCCGTCGGCCAGCGTCACCTCGATCCGGGTTGCGTCGTGCACGACGTGGCTATTGGTGAGAATCAATCCATCGGGGGTGAAGACAAAGCCGGAGCCTCCGCCGCGGCGCTCGCGTGGCTCGCCCGAACGTTCGCTGGAACGACTACGGCCGCCCGCTGGGCGAGTTTGATGCACTTCAACATTCACAACCGATGGACTTACTCTTTCCACCGCGGCTGTAACTGCCCGCGAGTAAGAATCGAGCAGGGCGGTGTCTACAGATTCCGGGGTCGCGGTGCGGGCTGTTTCCTCCGGTAAATTTGCGCCGGGCAAACTTTCTTCCGGCAAAGATGCGCCCAGCGCTTGGTGCGAAGAGAGAGGTTGGATGAAAAGACGATCGAGGTTCATGCTGGATAGATGAACGTCAATGCGAATTGGATTCTGCGAGGATCACTTATGGACGGCCCGCTCGGCCGTCCGGCAATTGTGTGCGCTGCCGAGCTGCGCTCGGCTGTCCCTACGCAAACCTACGATCAGGCGCGGCTGACGCCGTATGCCACGAGCACATCGCGCAGCGTCACTATCCCTTCCAACTTGTGTATATCCGCACGGTTCACCACGGGCAGAATTTCAATCTGGTTTGCGCCCATGCGCTCGAGCGCCAAATCAAGCCCCTGGTCGGCATGAACGTGCGGAAAAACCATCGCATCCACCAGTTCGCCGAGCTTCTTGTCTGCACCTTCTTTGTCCGCACCTGCCGCCAGTTCCTGCTCCAGCCTCGCAAGATTGATGACGCCTATCACGCCTCGCTGATCCGTCACCAGCCAGCTGCGGAACTTACTCGAGCTGGCACGCTCCAACGCTTCCCGAACCGTCATCTCGGCCGGCAGCGACTCGCTCGATGTCTGCATCACTTTTATTATCTGACGCTGACCATAGCGTTGACGGGTCTCCGCCGAAGGCAGATGGATGCCATCCTGTATGGCTAGGGCTTCGTAGATGGGATCGTGCTGCAATTGCGAAGCGATGAACAGGCTCACCAGATTCGCAATCATCAGCGGGACGATCACTGCATAATCCTGCGTCATCTCGAAGATCATCAGCACAGAGGTCATGGGAGTCCGCACCACGCCCGCAAAAACCGCTCCCATTCCCACCAGGGCGTAGGCTCCCGGCGTTGCTGTGTAGGCCGGGAACAAATGATGCGCCACGGTTCCGACCGTGCCTCCCAACATGGCGCCGATAAACAAGGACGGGCCGAAGATGCCGCCCGCGTTCCCCGTGGCATAACTGGTGGTGACCGCGACAAGCTTCAGAACCACCAACAGCGCCATCAGCCGGAACGCCATCCGGCCGTTTAGAGCTTCACCCACAAATCCGTATCCGACGCCCAGAACCTGCGGCACAAACCATCCCATCACGCCGACCAGCAAGCCCCCGGCTACCGGTTGGAACCAGACCGTCTTCTGCGGGAAGCGCAGGAAGCGCGCTCGTATGCCCAGCAGGAGCTTGGTGAACGCGGCCGAAACCACCCCGCCGGCCACGCCGAGCACGGCATAGACCGCAAACTCCGCCGGATGGACCAGTTGATATTGCGGAACCTTGAACAGAGGATGATTGCCGAGGAACACGCGCAGGACCATCCACGCCGTTGCCGAGGCCAGCACGACCGCACCCATCACTGGGGCGTAGAGGTCGCCGGTGATCTCCTCCAGCGAAAACAGCACCGCTGCCAGCGGCGTGTTAAACGCGGCTGCAATGGCCGCTGCCGCTCCTACCGGGATCAACTTCTTTACTTGTTCGGTGGGTAATCCGAGGAGGCGTCCAAGCACGGAGCCAATACCCGCGCCCACTTGCACCGAGGGTCCCTCGCGTCCCAGCGGGATTCCGCTGGCGAGCGTCGCCGAGGTGCAGAAGAACTTGCCCAGCACGGTGCGCAGCGTGATGCGCCCTTCGCGCGCGAACAACGCTGCCTTCGTTTGCGGAACGCCGCTGCCGCGCGCATTCGGAAAATAACGATACAGCAGGTACCCGATGCCGAGAGAACCCACGACCGGAAACAGTAGGCGCCGCCACGGGGCGCCACCCACAGGATAGAGCCGCATCCCGAGGCGTTCCGTCAGCAGGATGAAAGCGACAACTGCCAACCCGGTTAACGCGCCGATGACCAGCGCCAAGACCAGAAAAACCTGCCCTTCACGTTGCCGGAGTTTGGCCACGCGAAGCAAGAACCAGGTTCTCCACCCACTTCGGCTCGTCGTCTGCACGGCCTCGCTCATGGTTCGGGAAATAGCTGCTTAGAAGGATATCGCAATGGATTTGAAGGCGGCCCGAAAATGAGCCGCCCTCCCCTTTACCGTTTACCGTAGTGGCTCAGTTTGAAAGACGCATTCCCCCAGCGGCTGGATCGTCTCCACGGGCGTCTTCGATCTCAACCATCCCTCGAAGCTCGGGATAGTGTTTGACGAGACTCTCCGGGGCGCGGACTTTCTTCCCGTCCAGCAGATGCCGTAGCTCCAGCGCATTCACGGCGGCTTTCGCCTGAAAGTGATTGTTCGCGATCACGTAGGTTGACTCGGCTCGGCGCGCGATGACTTCGATTTTTTCTTGCCACTTCTCCAACTCTGCCGGCTTGTAGAGATAATTGTAACGGTCATCTCGATTGCGATTATCGCTGTCGGACCCGCTGTCGAACCAATGCTCGTAGTTGCGGCCGTGCAGGCGGACGTATCCGACGACCGAGGTTACGTGCTCTGTGGGCGCGAGGGAGCGCCCCAGGAGGGGCTGATCAATGTTGCAGAAGCCGATGTTGTGGCGCATGAATTCGGCGAGCGTTTCCGGATTATTCCAGCTGTCGTGCCGCACTTCGACCACGCGCGGATACTCGATGAACTGGCGCAGCAACTGCTCCAGATATTCGCGGTTCAGGCTGGTATTTTTGAAGGAGACGGGGAACTGGATGAGCAGCGCGCCTAGTTTGCCTTCCGCGGCCAGCGAGTCTAAGCCTTCGCGGGCGAGGCGTTCGTCATGGTCATTCGGGCGGATGCTGGCCGCCGAGGTTGGTTCCAATTCCCCCAGTGGAGAACGAGTGGGGGTATGTGTGAAAGAGCGGTGGAGCTTCGCGGTGAAAAGGAAATTCGGATTTACCGCTGCTGCCTTCCGCGACCACAGACGGCCCAGTTCCGGCCGGATGTGTCCGTAGAACGATGTATTGATTTCGATGACGTCAAAGAATCTGGCCAGAAATTCGACGGGATGAATCTTCTTCCGCGTGACTTCCGGCGGATATAGGATCCCGTCCCAGTCTTTGTACGACCAGCCGGCAGTCCCGATGCGGATTCGCGGAGCAGGTTCCATACGGGCGGGCGAGAGTTGAAAAATTAAGTCTTCGCAGGTTAGCACAGAGATTGCATGACCGGCTTGTGTGGCGCGGGCGCCCCTGTCCGCGTGCGGCGAGTATGGCGAATCCTCCGGAGCTCAGCCGTACAGAGATTTAGTAGAGAAGAATCGCGACCCAGTACGTTCCGGTCGGATACGCTGCATTGCGCGCGTAGCAGGCGCCCACTGCAAACTGGCGGACGCCCGGATCGCGCAGCATACTTACCGCAGCTAGTGGCAGCACTTCCGGATGGCTCTGCGTGTAAGTGATCATTTTTCGATTGTCGTAGGCGGCGGCGAGCAGATGGGCGCTGGGGCGGCTCTGGTTTGCCAGCGCGCAGGCGGCTTGGTCAAGATTCGGCGGCGTCACTTGGACTAATTCGGAAAGCCCTCCCTGTTGGCGTATTTTACCGACGGCGCGGACCACCAAGTTTTCGCTCTGCTCGGCGGAATACGACGGGATCTGGCGCGCGAAATCTTGGACCACATACAGTTTGCCTTGGCTCCAGATGGCCGCCATGCCCGCGACATTAAAGCCGCGATCGAGCAGGTTCTGGCGGTGCGGGGGCGAATGCATCAGGGCTGCATTCACGTCCGGAGCGCAAGGAGCGTAGGCGACGTTCTCGCCGGCACGATCGACTTTCAGCGCGTTATTTTCCGGCGGGCCATGCAGAGGCAGCGGGCTGATTTGGGCGATTCTTTCTAGTAGTGCCGGCTCACCGGAGAACTGATGGTCGAGACGCCCGTTCGCTATCATCTGCCGGGCGTGCGCTCGCGCCGCTTCGCGCAGACTTTCGTCCATGCGCAGCGGCGGAACACCGGCGTGTTCGCGGCTCCGGTTGGCTGCTTCCAAGAGTTCGTTCTCGGCGGCGGAGTCCTCGCCAGAGTACGATCCGGCCGCCGAGTTCGATTGGGGGGTGGGCCGCTTGTGGCTAACGTCGTGGTTGGGAAATTCGACTGGCTGCGGAGTTGCTTGCGCCGCGCAGGGTCCGGGAGTTACCGCCAAGATCGCGAATGAAACGGCCAGGGCCCGGAGCATAATGAGGTAGGCGTTTCGGCGCAGGGATCGCCGGTAAAGTTCCGCTTTCCATCTCTGACGCTAACCTCTAGAATTCACCTCAGCCACTTACTATGGAGACCATACTGCTGGTTACCCTGTTCGCCGGAAGCCTTGTCCTGCTTGGGTTTTCGGCGGTTCTGTTGCGCCGCGTTTCCGGGGCCGCGCAAGTGGATGTAAAAGCGGAAGTTGCAGGGCAGCTCGAAAGGTTCAATACCGCACTTGGCCAGAAGATCAGTGTCAGCACTGCCGATATGGCCAGTCGGCTGGAGCAGACTAAAGGGGACCTGCGCCAGCAGGTCACAGACCGCATCCAGCAAGGGTTTTCAGAGATTCGCAGCTCGGTCGAACAGCAACTCGCGGCGGGCAGGGAGGAGCAGAATCGGAGTTTGAGCGATGGCCGCAGCGAGATGACCGGTTCTCTTCTGCTTACCACGCAGCAACTCAAGGTCGAATTTCAGAACCTGAATCAGCAGACGGCGCAGAGTCTCGATTCGATTCGCGATCGCGTGGACTCGAAGCTGATGGCGATCACTGAAAAAGTGCAACAGAAACTCGACGAGAACATCAAGGAGGGGTTTGCCCAGTTCGAAAAAGTTCAGCAGCACTTGAAGAATGCTGAAGAGCAGCTCCGCGAAGTGGGCGCGCTCGGTCACTCGATCAACGATCTCAACAACCTGCTTAAGCTGCCGCATCTGCGTGGTCAGTTCGGGGAAGCGAGCCTGGAGCGGCTGCTCGCGGACTTTCTGCCCGCGCACATGTTTGCGCTGCAATCATCGCCCGGTGAAGGTGGAGGGCGCGCCGACGCCGTCATCTATTTCCCCGATCGCAAGTTGCCGATCGATGCCAAGTTTCCGCGCGAGCAGGTGATTGCGCTCTTTGAGAGCAACGACAAAGCCGAGATCGAGGAGGCGCGCGTGGCGCTGGTGCGGGTGATGAAGGCGGAGGCGAAGCGCATTCAGCAGTACATTCAGCCGGAGAATGGCACCACGGAAATCGCGCTTATGTACTTGCCGAGCGAGACTCTGTATATGGAAGTGATCCGCAACCGCGAACTGGGCGACTGGATGAATGAGCAGCACGTGTTTCCCGTCTCGCCCAACACCTTGCTGATGACGCTGCATACGATTTCTCTGGTGCACAAGTGGTATGAAGTCGCCAGCCGTTTCGAGAAGAGCCGCGCTGAACTTGCCAAGGCACAGAAATCGTTCGACTTCTTCCAGAACCAGTTTGAAAACGTGGGCAAGAATCTGAACAAGGCGCAGGAAGCGTTCGAGACGGCGCAACGGCACCTGAAGAGTTATCGTGGCAAAGTGTCCGCGCTCAGCGGGCAGGAGCAGCTGGAGCTGGATGCGGCCGCGTCAGCGGATAAGCCGCTTCCACTGGTCGATAAAGCGCGCGCGTAAGCTCCGTTGCAAACCTCGGCTGGTGGAGACGTTCTTTGCGGAGCCCGTGGGTCTGCTCGCCTGTGCGCCCGAAGATGCGAAAGTTGCGGGTCGGGTGCGGGCGGACCTGGAAGTTGTGGGGAAGCCGATCGGGACTTACGACTTGCTAATTGCAGGTCAGCCGTTGCGGCATCAGATGACTTTGATCACGGCCAACGGGAGGGGGTTCGGTCGGGTCAAGGGGTTGGAATGGAAGGATTGGGCCAAGGCCGGTACGAGCCGGTGACCGGCGAAAACGCGCCCGTGTCAAAAACTCAGGCAGGCTCCATGCCGAGTTAGGATGCGGCCAACTGTCGGGTCCCCGACGGGGATTTCGGGTGGTCCGCGCCTTTTACTTCCCAGATTCCGTCGAACTTTACGAAGTAGGGCTCGACCGAAATGTGGGGGAAGTTTGCGACCAGCAGTTCTCCTGCGCGGAGGAGTTCGCTGCGGTGATGCGTGGCTTCGGCTTCCTGGTCGCCTTTGAAGTGGGCCAGGCCGCCATAGGTGGCGCAATCGGAGTGGCTCATGACCAGGACGCGTTTCGTCTGGTGCAGCCGGATGGACATTCGCACTTGCTCGAGGATGAAGTCCCGCTCGAAGTCGTTGCGCGGGGAGGCGAGGGTTTTGGCTCCTCCGGCGACTACGATCATGTCGGCGCGCTCGATTCCCTGCTTCTTCAGAAATTTTCGCACGGCCGTGCCGATGCGGTGGTCGAAGCAGCAGAGGACGGCGGCGTCGGCTACGTAGGGGGCGGCGGGCGAGTCGAAATGGAAGATCTTGCGCATGGGCTACTCGTTCCGATTGCAGCTTCGACCGATTGTAACTTCGATTGTAACTTGGACAACAGGTACGGGTGCGATTTCGGTTGTGGACGGGCGAGGGCGGCGTCGCTCCATCATTTTTCTATTTAATGTAGTAGCCGGAGATCCTCCACTTTCCATCTTGGTCGAGCATCGGAGTTACCGTCTCTACCGCCGATTGCTTGTGCTCAAAGCTGCTCTCGTACTGAATCACCACATACTCGCCATCGGGCGCGCCGGGCATCGACGTCTTGTAAGTGGCGCTCTTGAGCTTGCGCGATAGTATCTTGCCCAACGGGTCGCGGGTTGCCCGCAGGGCGTCTTGCCACTGCTCTTTGGAGACGTGGGCTTTGAACAGTTGCGATGCCTCCCGCCAACTGTCTGCATATTTTCCGGAGTCGACCAAGGCGAGCCACGCGTCGGCGGACTGCTGCGCTAGTTCTTCGGGCTTCTGCTGGGCCTGAACTGCCGAGCAAATGCCTAGCAGCAGTGCTAACGCCAGGAAGCGCGGCATGAGTTTGGATCCGATTTGCGCGAGTCTTACGATCATTCGAGTTCTCCTTGGTACTCTAAGTCTGTGCAGCGTTATGTCAACAGCGGCCGCGCTTTGCCCGGCTGGACATCCGGGGGCGGCTGTCCCCACGTTGGTCTTGCTCTATCGCAGACGCCTCACTAGCAACGCTACGATTAGGACAGCGATGCCGACGAGCATCCCGATCAAACGGGCCTTGTTCGCATTTTCTGACATAGGTCTCCGGTTAGGCTCCGCGTTTCGTTTTCAGCTCCGTTAACAACTGCTCGATGCGGTCTTCTTTTTCCAGGGCGGCCAGGCGATCTTCCACGTCGTCGGCCAGAAGCTGGGCTTTGGCTCCGCCGATGGCTTCTTCGCGGGCCACCTTTCTCTTCATGCGATCGAACGTGGCGGACTTGGTGCCGGCGTGCATGCCGGACTGGGCGTCGGTGGCTCGATTGGCGGCCCGGGCGCGACGGTGCTGGGCGATCAGCAGATCGGCTTTGGCGTTCGCCTCGGCCAACTTCTGATCGAGATTGCGCAGCGCCGACTTCAGATTCTCGACCTGGGCTTTCTGGTCTTCGAGCTGTTGGGCAAAGTTGGCGCTCAGGTCGCGATAGCTTTCCACGCGAAGCAAAGCGGCGCGGGCGAGGTCGTCTTGCCTTTTGTCGACGGCGAGTTCGGCCTTACGCATCCATTCCTGGATTTTGTCGTCATTCTCGTGTTTCTTTTTCTCCAGCAAATGCTGATCGGCGATGGCGATCGCGACCTGCGTTTTGACCTGCAAGAGCTGGTTGTGCATATCGAGGATGACTTGCTTGATCATCTTTTCGGGCTCCTCGGCTTTGTCGATCAGGTCGTTCAGATTTGCCCGGACTAAGGTGGAAACGCGTTCGAGTAATGCCATAAGGGACTCCTTTGGTTCAGTGGTTGGTCGTTCGTCGTTCGTCGTTCGGTTTCTTGCTCCAGACACCGCCCACCAGCGAGATCACGATGTAGGCTGCGATTCCGGCGGCTACCCAAACTCCCATGTGGCCCGTGGCAGCGCCGAGAGCCGCGCCCATGGCGGCTCCGAGGGCGACGGACAGGCCGAGTGATCGGGCGTGATGAAGTTCTTCTTGCACGGCTACCTCCTAGAAACTATTGTTCGTCGTTCGCGGAACCCACTCATTCGCAAAGAACGCGAAGGAGGCGGGCGCCCGGTCATGGCAGAGTTGACGGGCGAGGCGCCCGTCGCTCCACTTACTGCTTTTCCTCCGGCTTCGGTGCTTTGTCGCCGATTTGGCGGACTTTGCCCAATAGTTCTCCTAACGGCATGCCGCTTAACGTTTCGAATAGGGCCGGAACTTGGGCTGCCATTTTTGTGATGTCGCCGGTTATTTTGCTCATTCCCGCGGTGTCGCCGTTGCCGGTGGAAACGATGGTGATCTTATCCACGTTGGCTAGCGGCGCGGCCAGGGCTTTAACTATTTCTGGCAATCCGGTAATCAGTTTGTCGACGACCGCAGCCTGGTTGTATTCCTGATAGGCCGCGGCTTTTACGTTCATGGCTTTCGCTTCGGCCTCACCTTTCTTGAAGATGATCTCGGCCTCGGCTTCTCCCTGGGCGCGAATCGCCGATGCGTGGCCTTCGGCTTCTGCGATCAAGCGTTGCTTCTCGGCGGCGGCGATCGTTTCAATACGCTGTCGCTCGATCTCCGCTCCTTTCAATACGGTCGCAATCAGTTCTTTTTCGCGCCGGTTAATTTCGGCGTCCTGAACTTTGACCTGTCCTTCTTTTTCTACTTGCTGCACTCTCACGTTTTCAGTCGTGACCTGTTGCTGCATGATGTTGGTCTGAATGTCGTACGCCTTGTCGGCTTGCGCCTGTTGCTTCTTAGTAACTTCGAGGTACTGCGCTTTCTTGACCTCGAGGTCGCGCTGCGATTCGGCCTGCTTGGCCTGGGAGAGCGTTTCCGCCAGCACGCGCTCCTGGTCGGCTTGCGCTTTTGCAACCGCGGCCTCTCGAGTCGCCATGGCACGCTTGATGGCGGTGTCGCGCTCGGCTTCGGCGGTGGCTACGTCGGCGTCGCGTTTGATGCGGGCTACGTCGGGCTTGCCCATGTTGGTGATGTATTCGTTCTTGTCGCGAACCTCTTTGATGGTGAAGGAAATTACTTCGAGGCCCATCTTGTTCATGTCGTCGGCGCAGGTGCCGCGCATGCGATCGCCTACCATTTCGGGCTGCTTGACGATTTCTTCCACGGTGAGCTGTCCGATGATGCCGCGCAGATGGCCTTCCATCACCAGGCGGATCAGGCTTTCGCGCTCCTGATCGGTTTTCGTGAGGAACTGTTCGGCTGCGGTTAGGATCGACTCTTTGTCGGACTTCACTTTGATTTGCGCGACCGCCTCGACGGTTACGGCAACGCCCTGCTTGGTGTAGAGATCCTGCTGCGGAGCAACGTCGAACGACATGAGTTCGAGGGAAAGGTCTTTGCAGTTTTCGACCATCGGAAAAATGACGGTGCCGTGACCCTGGACCACGCGGGTTCCGCGAAAACCGTAAACGATCAGCGCTTCATGCGGTCCTGCTTTGCGGTATAAGCGGGCCAGCATGCTCATCAGGAACAGGATGGCCAGAACCATCAGCCCCGCGATGACCCAGATTTCAATTGCTATGCCGAGATACATATCGCCTCCTTGAAGTCGTTGCTCGCAGTCGCAGCCCCTAAAGGGGGCGTCTGCTTTCGAAAACTTGCGGCATCGCTAAAGTGATGCCCTGATACGAAGCCGGCGGGGCTAGAGCCCCTCTTATTCATCGGCGCTTGCGGCGTGACTGAAGCCGCGCCCTTTCAAAACAAATCCAACCCAAGGCGTTTTCGCGAACTGTCTAGCCGCGCGTCACCGCGCCCGTCACCATATCCAAATCGCGCACGATGCGTGCGGGATCGTTGTGGCCGAGAAAAATGTCGCCGTTCGTGGTCTTGATATGCACAACCTGGTTGCACCAGACGTACGCCCGCGTGCTGCCCATGCCGCGAATGCCGTAGCCGCGGATAAGATTCCAGGGCTCGATCGAATAACTCACGATCGACTGTTTCGGAATTGAGCGCAGGCGGAATCCGAGCATGCGAATCTCAACCCCGTGGCGCAGAAAGCGGTACTGGAAACCGCTCCACGACATCGCGAAGGTCCCGATTGAGAGGATTCCAACGAGCGCGAGCGCCCAGTGGCCGACTGGCGAGGGTACCAGCGCGACTCCCATCATCGGCGCAATCAGCGCCAGCAGAATGATCAGACTCCAGACCCGCCCGGAATGCGTCTCTTCCGCCAACACGTCGGCTTGGAATGCATCGCTCATAGTTCAGCTCTCAGCGGTCAGCTCCGAGCCATCAGTTCTTCGACGCTTGCTCCTCGTTGTTATTGCTCAACTCTTCCCACAGACGTACGTACGCTATGCCTCTGTCGTAACGCGTTACTACGATCTCTGCGCCCTTTTCGATGGCGGCGCCGTTTTCGCTGCGTGCGCCGCAGGTCCGCCTGGTGCCGACCTGCGAATAAATAATTTCTCCGGTGCCGTTTTCACGGATCGGCATCGAGATTCGTCCCAGGACGCCGACCATTTCGTAGTCGGCGGAGTCCATGTTTTCCTCGCGCGAGATGAGCACGCGCGTGAGGAACAGGAAAACGACGGTTGCGCCGAACAGTCCGGCTGCCAGAGCGATCAGCAGGCCGAGCGCGAACCATATGCTCGAAAAGCGCGTGATCAGAAAACCGGTGCCTCCGAACCAGGCGAGAAACGCCGTCAAGGTCACGAAGTTGAATGGCGACATCGGCGCGTCATGACCGGCGTGCGCAGCCGTGCCGTTGCCCGCGCTGCCATGCGCCACGGGTGCGTGTCCTGCGCCAACCTGCCCGCCCGCGTGCGGAAAGTGCGGCAGATGCAGATGCCAGCGCAATCCGCCGGCGATGAACGAAATCGCGCTGAGCAGAAAACCGACGGCGAAACAGGTCAGATAAAAATCAGCCCAGGTCATATTCCAAGTCATATGTTTCGTCTCCTGGGCGCGGCGCCGGCGGCGCCGCGCACGGGTGCCGGGCGCAGAGCTTCGAACAGGCGGTCGGCGAGTCCGGGCGTGTTCAGGATTTCGCCGAGCAGCAGCAGGCAGCCCCGCGTGTCCTTGTCGCGCGCCACCTTGATCAGGACGTCGCTCACCTCCGGATCGCTGGCGAAACGCTCGGAGCCCTGCAACAGCCAGACGTCGAGCTGACCTTCGGTGGTGCGCAGATCGCTGACCAGTTCGGTGTGATAGCCCTCGGGGTCATCGACCAGAAAGCCGGGATGAACTTTGAAAAAGCGCGCCAGTAAAGTGCGCGAGGATTGCGTCATATGCGGACGCTTGCCCCGCTCGATCTGCGAGAGGTACGACTGACTGATCTTCTTGCCCGTCTCGGCCTGAATGCCCTTCATCAACTCCTGTTGGGTGAGGGGACGATTCATGCCGCGAAGGGAACCTTCGACCTCGCGCAGGTAGCGGATTTTTTCTCCCAAAGTCATGAACCGAAGTATGCCAAATCGCGATAAGTATATCGCAATATGGAATATTGTCAAGAACTCCATCGCCTCTGTCGGCAAGGGCTTACGGAGGATTTAGCGGGCGCGGTGCGAGGAAAAGAAAAGGCCTCCGCCGGAACGAAGGCCTTGAATCACGAGAACGACGCTCTATTTTCTAGGTCACCTGTAATTGCACCGTCTGGCTGTGTGAAGCACCCGTTCCGGCCGAGCCTTCGATGGTGATGGTATAGACTCCAGCCGCCGTGCCGCCCTGGCTGGCAGTGGCGCTGCTCGATGATCCACAGCCGGGCAGCAGCAGGATGATGCCTACTGTGAGGCCGAGGATGGCTCCCGCCAGCCAGCGGCGACGTCTTCGCCCGCTGCCGATAGCCATTCCGATCAGGCTCAGGCCTCCGATGGGCAGCCAGGCGGCGTAGAACGAGCCGCGGCGGAGCAGGCTGCCGGTGGTGACGGGACGGGCCACGGTCGGGATGGTCAGCGTCGTGAATCCGCAAGCGCTTCCCGAAAGGATGACGCTGGTCGGGAGGAAGCTGGGCGAGGGTGAGGTCACGATCGAAGGCAAAGTGGTTTGGCTTGGAGTGATGGTGCCACTATAACCCCGCTGGGTAAGCGTGGGGCAAAACTGGATGCTGAACGTGGCCGGCTGGCCAGCGGCAACTGTCTGGTACCCGGGCTGGGCCTGGATCGAGAAGTCGACGACGTTAGCTTGCTGCGAGACAGCCGAAACGAACGGACCGCCGTTCGCGCTGGCACTGCCGGAGACCGTGACCTGCGTGGGTTCCTGGGTGGGAGGCGTAGGGTTAATGATCGGGGTCACGTCGACTTCAACGGTGGCCATGGCCCCCACGGCGAGGGTCTGAACAAAGCAAGAGATGGTTGATCCCTCCACCGTACCGCAGGTTCCCGAGCCGCTGGTGACTTTGGCGGTGGGACTGCTCGCGTTTCCGGTGGCAGGCACAGTGGCCGTGAAAACCATATCACTTACCGGATCGCTGGGGCCGTTTGCATTGGAGTTCGTAATATCAAAAGTAAATGCGACCTGAGTTCCGGCCGCGACCGGGTTGGGAGATGGACTGGTGGTAGGGTAGGTAACCACGAGTGTACTGACGGCGCCGAGCCTGCTCACGAAGGCGGCCTGCGGTCCGGGCAGCTGACTCTGGTAGGCAGTTGCGGTAATGGGGAAGGGCGGGGTTGAGGATTGCGAGGATTGAGTGTTGCCGGCCACGTAGGCAGCCCCGTAGATATCGAGTGCGATTCCGGTGCCCTGATCCTGCTGACCGCCGCCCAGATAAGTCAGGTAATCGCCGACGCCCGTCCCGCTTTCCGAGGTAGAAATCAGCGCGACAAAGGCGTCGCCGTTGCCGCCGTATACGGTTCCGTTGTACGAACTTGCCGAGCCCGGTTGGATGGCGTCGACGGTGGGAAGGCCTCCCGAGGTATTGCCGGCCACGTGAATCGCCTGCACCGAATCCACCAGAATGGCATTGCCGACGTCGGCGCCGGGGCCACCGATATAGGTGAAATAGCTCAGCGGATACACCGACCCGGTCAGGTTGCCGATCTTGGCGATGAAGGCGTCGCCGTCCCCGCCGTATGTATCCTGAAAGCTCGCGCAAGCACAAATCCAGTCGGTCGAAGAGGTCGAGCCCGTGATGTAGGCGTTGCTCATGGAGTCCACGGCAATGGCGAGGCCGGTATCGTTATTGCTACCGCCTACGTAGGTGGAATAGACGAGCGAGCTCAAGCCCGACTCCGCCGGATCGATCTTGGCGACGAAAGCGTCCGTATTGGTCGTGGCGGCGCACGAGGTTACTTGGGGCTGGTTGAGGCAGGACTGGTACGCATCGAGGAGGGGAAACCCCAACGCGCCGTTCGGCCCCGTCGAGGAAAGCATGTTAGTTGTGCCGGTGATGTACATGTCGCCCGAGGCGTCCACGGCAATGCCGCCACCCTGGGCGGTTGCGCCGACCGGGTTTCCGCCACCGAAGTAGGTGGAGTAGATGAGGCTGGGGAGACCGCTGCCGGTGGTGTTGATCTTGGTGGCGAAGAACTGGGCGTCTCCGGGCGAGTTCGACTGCAATTGATAGGCGTTGTTGGGGTTCGCGGGGAAGGGGTTGCTGTCGCTGGCAACGTTTGAGGAAGTGGTGTTGCCGGTGACGTAGGCGTACTGATTGCTGGTGTCGATGGCGAGCCCGGTGATCTCATCGGTTGCATTGCCCGCTGCGTTTGTGCCCGCCAGATAGGTGGAGTAGGCGAGGTTGTAGACAATGCTGGGGGGGGTGGTGCTCTGGGTGGCGGCGATCAGACTAAGGAATCCGTGAGTGCCGGCCTGGGGTGGGGTCTGTTGGAATGCATTCAAAGTGGTGGGGAAGTTGGCAGAACTGGTTGAACCGGCAACATAGATGTTGTTATTCGCATCGACCGCAATTCCCGCCATGCTGTCGGTTCCCGAACCACCCAGATAGGTGAAATACACCAACTCCGGCGTGCCCGTACCGGCGTTTGCCGGTTGGATCTTGGCAATAAAGAGGTTTTGCGCGCCCCCAAGCGGCCCCGGCAGCGGGGGATTGGCCGGCGGGAATCCGGCGGGCAAGGGAAAGTTCAATGCGTTGGTCGAACCACCGAGATAAATGTTCAACGAGCTATCGACCGCGATTTGTACCAGAGCCTCGGTGCCGGTGCCGCCGAGGTAGGTCGAATAAGTGAGGGTCGGGTCGATGACGAGTTCGCGGCTGTGGTCGTAGTCTCCGATGGAGAAGCCGATCTTGTTGGCGGCGATCTGGCGGAAAGCTCCCGCGACCGTTTTCGGGGCATTGCCGGACGCATTGCCTGCGGCGGACTGGGGTGCGGCGGGTTGATAGACGCGAGGCGCGTGGAAGCGCACGTCTCCATCGGCGGTGGAGAGAACGAGATCACCGGAATCGCCCGAATCTCCGGGCACAATGCGGACGGTAGCGCCTTGGAAGCTGAACGCAATCTGGTTCGGGTCGGCGGAAGGAGCGACGCGGAAGTCGTATTCGAGCTGTCCCTGGTTGCCGTAGTAAACCAGATCAACGCCGGGATACACCGCTTGATATTGCACGCGGGCAAACTGCGGAATGTCACGCCGCCACTTGGAAGGATCGTTTCCAATAAAGTAGCTGTCCTTCCCCGGCAGAGGCGAAACGCCGGAAACCGCGGCCGAAGAATTCGCGCCGTCGAGCCGCATGCGAACGACGCCGCCGGAAGATGGCTGACCCTTGACCGCCCGGCGGAGATCGAGCACGGCTTCGTCGGCGGTGAGAAACAGGCCGTAGCCGGCGCCGTGCGCGAGGAACTTTACCGGTGCCGCGACCTGCCCCTGGTTCGGCTCGAACAATAGCGGCAGCGTCATCGAGTGCGAAGGAATCGACTGATGGGGGGCAAATAGTTGCTCGGCAGAAGTTCGCGCGGCAGATCGATGGTTGGCGGAAGCTGGCCCGCTGGCTTTCGCGGCAGGTACCGCGGATCCAAAATAGAATAGGATACCCGCGGCGGCTAGCACCGCCGTCGCCAGCACAGCCGCCTTCATTCCGTTTGCTGTCTTTTCTCCGGTCTTTTTTCCGGCCTTCTCCGCTGCTTCCGAACGTCTCACCGAACCTCCTACCGACACAGGGTAATTCCGATTCACGAAGCTCCTCCAATTTCCCAATTTCGTGGGGTGAGAACAAGAATGGCACACGAACAGCGCTGCCCCTCGACACCCTTAGGAAGCGGTTGCGTACCTGTCACCAGAATACTGGGGTTGAACCAAACAAATACTTTTACATCCAACAGATACGCTGTCAAGCGGGACAGACAACCATGGGCCGCCTAGTGAGAAGCCGAATGCGAGCGAAATGGTTGTAAAGAAAAAGGTCTCAGCTGTCAGGTCTTAGGTTTCAGGAAAAACTGGGCTTCGAAATTAATGCTTGGGTCTTCGACCCGATTCGAAACCTGAGGCCTGACACCTAAGACCTGGGGCCTGTTTTCTTCAAGGCTTCGATCTCGCCTTGCAGCCGTTTATAGCGCCGGACAATGGTTCCCAGATAGGCGATGTGGATTATCCAGGTGACGGCGTAGGCTGCAAAGAGGTATCCGTTTCCGCTCATCGCACACTCCCGCGGGGGTCCATCAGAGACTCCAGGGCATGGGCCTGGTCGACGTCGCGTTGCAACTTTTCCAGGCGATAGCGCGACCAGCAAACGAGAAACGCAAAGCAGGAAAAGGCCAGCCAGTTGATGAGCAGTACGTGCAGCATGCGCGGGTCTATGGATCCGCCTCCGCCCATGACGGGCTGCGGGTGCTGGGTGCGGAAAAACCAGATCGAGAAATAAACGAAGGGCACACAGAGCGCGCCCAGAACGGCCAGCGCCGCCGCCAGCGTGGGGGTCTCGCCGCTGGAGGAGAAGCGGCGCAGAAAAAGATAGCTCACGTAGATGAGCCACAGCACCAGGGTGGAGGTGAGGCGCATGTCCCAGGTCCACCAGATCCCCCAAACCGGACGCGCCCAGATCGGCCCTGTGACCAGGTTGACGGTCAGGAAAACGACGCCGACCTCGGCACTGACCAGCGCGAGGATGTCAGCGGCTGGCTTGCGCTTGATCAGATAGAAGATCGATGCTCCGAAGTTTACGAAGAAGAGCATGAATCCAATCAAGGCCGAAGGCACGTGGTAATAGAAAATCCGTTGCACATTGCCCATGGTTCGTTCGGTGGGTGCGCCGATCAGGGCCATGTACAGGGCGTAGCTCAGCAGGATCGCGGTCAGGACACTGAGGATGGGGAAGAGCTTCTTCATTCAGCGTTTTCTATTCAGCGTCTCGTCGTCGCCGGTGGAGAGTCGGGCGTTCTCGCCCGGCCACCGTTGTGCTGGACGGGCGAGGACGCCCGTCGCTCCATCGTATCATTCTGCATTTAAGACGGTTTCAAACAGGAGCAGACACACCGTAGTAAACACCAGATCGAAGGTTACAAGCAACACGATCCAGAAACGAGCGCCCTCGCCGTTCAAAATTGCGGTAGTGGATTGCACCATGGCGAGTAGAGCCGGAATCGAAATCGGGAACAGAAGCAACGGCAACATGATCTCGCGGCTGCGCGTCCGCAGAGACATGGCGGCGAAAAAAGTTCCGTTGACGACTAGCGCCCAGGTTCCGAGCGCGGCCACCAGCAGCAACTGCCATACCGGGCCCAGCGACCGCAGGCGGTAGAACACGATAAACAGCGGGGTCATGAGCGCTTCCAGCACGCTCACGAAAATAAAGTTGCCCAGGGTCTTGGCGATGAACAGCGAGTTCGCGGGGGCGGGCGATACTCGGTAAGCGTCGAGCACCTGATTGCGAAGTTCGCGCGCCCAGGTCTGGTTGAGCGCCACCACCGCCGCGAACAGGAACGCCACCCAGACCAGGCCGCCGGCGATCTGGCGCGATTCTTCAGCGCTCGGATCAAACGAAAAACTGAACACGACCACGACCAGCAGAGAAAAAAACAGCATGGAGTTGATGGCGTCCTTCGATCTCCACTCGAGGCGCAGGTCTTTGAGCAGCGTGACGCGGGTGATGCCGGTGGGCGCGTTCATCTTGGAGTTCCCCCCCAGCTCTCCTTCGCTTTCTTCACCGCAGTCTCCGGCCGTTTCAGCTCGCGCGTGCGCCCGACAATCTTGCCGAATTCCATCCAGACGAACTCGTCGGCCGCGTCCTCCAGCAACGACGCCTGGTGCGTGACGATGAATATCGTTTTGCCCTGATCGCGGGTACGGGCCAGCAGGCGGACCATTTCGGTTGCGGAATTAAGATCCACATTCGAGAAGGGCTCGTCGAGCAGAAGGATCTTGGGGTCGTTTAGTAAGGCTCGAGCCAAAGACATCCGCTGCCGCATGCCTTGCGAATACTGGCCGACGGGGCGGACGAGATCGGGATCAAGGCCGACCGAGCGGACGACCTCCGCGCAGCGCGTGGGGCTGGCGATGCCGTACAGCCGGGCAAAGTATTCCAGGTTTTCCCTTCCGCCCATTTCGTCATAGAGGAGGGAAGGATGCGCCATGTAGCCCACGTGCTGGCAGACGTCGTGAAATTTGCTGGTCCCGAGGATCGCGACCTCGCCGCTCGACGGCCGGCTGAGTCCGGCTAGAGTGCGCAGCAGTGTGGTTTTGCCGGCGCCGTTGTCGCCGAGGATGGCATAGAGCTTTCCGCCGGAAAATTCTGCCGTCACGCCGCGCAGCGCGGCAAAACGGCCAAACTGCTTGATCAAGTTCGTGACGGTGACGACGTTGAAGGGAGCGGGCGTGTTCTCAGTCAAAGGAATTGGTGACGGCTAATTCGCCATTCGGGTCTGCCCGGAATTCTGGTTCTGCGTCATGCTCTTGCCAGGCTCAGTCGCCGGAGTGGCTCCGGGTTGCGGCGCGTACTTCGACGCGCACTTGGCCTGCAACTGCTTGGCGTGGAAGACGCCGTCGCGTCCGAAACTGCCATCGGCCAGGGCTTGCGAGTCGTCCTTGAAAGTGTCGGGAGGAGCTTCGGTCCCGGTGTATGAAACGGGCAGCGTCAGTTCGTTTTCCTTTAGCATGAAGTCCACGCGGGTTCCGGAGCGCTTGATCGACCCCGGCACCACGTTTCCGGCTACCCGGAGGTGCTTGGAGTAGGCATCGTTCCCCATGCCGTTCAATTCCTTGATGGTGACGTAGTAGCTTTTGCTGTCCTGCACGCCGGTATAGGCCAAGTAGCCGAGCGAGACCAGAATCAATACGGTGACCGACCCAAATTTCAGAAACTTGCTGGTTTCGCTGGACATAAACCCACCTCTGCTGGTTAAAAACTCTACGCGCTGTTCCGGTGGGGGTCAAGATGAGACGCCCGTGGGAAGTGGGTTAGTTTGGAAGACACCTTCCCCCAGCGGCTAAACAGGCTGCGGAAAAACTCGCGGTTTGCACTTGGTTTCGGGTGGCGCAGCGGTTCACCGCTGCGAAGACCGCATTGTCCTGATTGCGGCTTCAGCCGCTGAGGTCACACCTTCTCCTCGAACTGGTTTTCCGCAGCGACTTTCGTCGTGCCGCCAACCCTCCCAAAGACGCCGCCGACGTGTGTCTCGAAAGGGCACGACTTCAGTCGTGCCCTTTCAAAGCAAATTCAAACTGACCCAATACGCGCCGGTGTGGGGATGGGGGGCAACTTTCCGTCCCGGCGGGGCCCTTCGACTCCGCTCAGCGCGGGCTCCGCTATGCCACCACACGGATTTGGGCGGGCGTCAAAGAAAGTCTATAAACTTACTTGACATTATTGGGAATCTGCTTTATATTCTGGATCGTTCCCTTCTGGCCCGTACCGCTATTCGCCTGGTGGTACGGGCCCCTCTTTTTCCCGATTCGCACTCTTAATATTGTAAAGACGGGGTTTTGCCCGGTCTCGGGCAGCTAGACGCAGCGAGCCGCGTCTCGACTGGAGATTTCTTAGCTTCCTTTTTCACGCTCGTAGGGCTTTTGCATGTAGCGGCGGGATTCGTCGAGCGCACCCTGGGTATTGTCGTTGGTCTGGATGGCCTGGCGGTATTCATTGACGGCGCGTTCGCGCTGGCCGGTTACGTCGAAAATCTTCCCCAGCTGCAAGTGGCTCCAGACCTCGGTCCAGCGCGGGTCTCCGTCGCCATTCAGCGATTCGCGGTAGGCGTTTGCCGACGCCTGATAATTTTTCTGCATGTAAAACACTTCGGCGATCCGGTAGTGAGCGAGCGAGCTGTTCTTGTTGACTTCGAGCGCTTTGTTGAATTCGCTCAGAGCTCCTGACAGGTCGCCTTGCTGGATCAAACCCTGTCCGCGCACGATCGAGGAACGCAGCTTGATGTCCTTGGAGTTGGTGAGCACGCGGTGTTCGGGATCGACCGAGATGCGCCGGGGGCGACCGAAAGTTTCGACCGAAAACGGGGAATCGGTGCCCACCACCTCAATGCGTTTTTCTTCCGTTCTTCCATCGGTATCGATTCTCAAATTTACCGGCATGCGGAACAGATCAAGGTCCTGGGTAATAGCGCCGACAATCCGGAAGCCTTTGTTGTTGCCCAGCCGGTAGACCGTGTACTTGGCCTTGAACTCGGGAGCGCTGGTGGAATCCATCCACTGGGAGTAAAACCAGGTGAGCTTTTCACCGGACACCTGCTCGCTGAGTTCGCGGAAATCGTCGCTGCTGGCGGATTTGCCCGCGTACTTGGTGGCGAAGTCGCGCATGATCTTCAAGTAGTCTTTTTCGCCGACCACCCAGCGCAGCATGTGCAGGATCATGGCGCCCTTGTCGGTCACCAGCGACTGAAATTCGGGAGAGAAATAGTCCAGCTTGTTGGCGCTCGAAAGGGGCACGCTGTCATAGGCGAGCGCTCCGACCGACATGTCCTTCACCATTTCCTCGAGCCCCGCTTCGCCTGCCGCGCTCTCCACGTAGCGAGCTTCGGAGTAGCGCGAAAATCCGTCGTTGATCCACCAGTCTTCTTTCGATGCCGGACTCACCGAGACTCCCCACCACTGATGGGCAATGGTATTCGATAACAACCGGTAGTTCGTCTTTTCCGTAATGGCGCGGCTCGAGAGCGCGGCGATTTCAGGCGCCCACGCCGTGGGCACCGTGTCATCGGGGAGTTCCACGACTTTTAAGCGCGTCGAGGGTGCGACCCCATACTGGGTGACGAAGTAGGTGAAGGCTTTGACCGCCGTCGATGCGTACTCCGCGCCCAGGTCCTGTTTATTGGGCTTCAAGAACACGCGCAGGTCGATGCCCGCTTCATCGAGCTTGAACTCCTGGAACGTGCCGGCAATGATGGTGCCGGGGAAACTCGGTTTATCCCAGACGAAGGAGAAGGTCTTCGAGTTCGCAATCGTGGTGGCCGGCTTTTTCGTGGGTGCCGCGGACGCCGTCGCTGCGGGCGGCTCCTTGCCGCTGCCGATTACCACCATGTGCGCCGGGACGGTAACGTTGATAGTCGAAGTAAAACGGTTGACGCCGTATCCCGCCACCGGAAACCAAAGTCCGGAGTAAAGCAAGTAGCTGGTTTCAGGGCCGACGTAAGCGAGCTTCAATCCGTCAACCGGGCTCTCGTCGGCGCTTTCCAGCGTGCCTTCGTATTCGAAGGTGAAGGTGGTGGACGCATCCCTGGCGAGGTCGCTGTTGAGCGCGAAACGCACGGTCGATTCCTGCGTGTTGCGCTCGGGAGTGAGAGGCTTGTTGTTTGCGTCGGTGAGCTTGGTAATGCGCAGGGCGTTGTTCAATTGAAACGTAGCCACGTTAAGGTTGTCGAGGGCCGTCACTTTGACGGTGGTGCGTGCGGTGAGCTTGTGAGTCTGGGGCAGGAGTTCGACATCGATCTGGTAATCGTCAACGCGCAGGCGCGTCTTCTCGGCCGCCAGCGCCGGCCGGTTCGCGGCCGAGGCAATAAGAAAGACCAGAAAAAAGAGAACCGTTGAACCGAGCGCCCGGCGCGCCGGTCGAGAGTGGCAGAGCTTCAAGTAGAGTCTCCTGGCAGGGCTACAATTTCTAAGATGTTAATTTTCCCGCAAAAGATGCTGTGACCACAAGGGTTAGCGAAATTTGTTTGTCACAAATTTGTCGCAAAGCCTGCCGCGCTAGAGTACACGGCGGCTGCTTCTCCCGGTATTGTCGCCGATCTTACGACGCTCCCGCCCAAGTTCCGGCGGTCTCTCTTCCCGACACGCCCGTCCCGCAAAAGGTCACAGTGATTGACAAAAAAATTCATCGCCGTCATGGCAGCGCTTGCCGGTGCTGAGAGTCTGCGTTTTACCACCCACAAACCGGTACTGGACCGCGAGTTCGACGCTGCGCTCCCTGAGTTGCGAGCGTCCCGCCAAACGAGCACCTGGTCGCCAAAAGCGGGGATCTACGCGGCGGAATTGCTTGTCACTTACGAACTCAAGAAGCCTCATTCCTGGCTTCCCGGAGGCAGGCTCATGCGAGAATTCTGGTGGGCGTACCCCGCGGTCATGGTGCCGATCCACATAAAAAACGGAATCCGCAGCATCCGCACTCAGCCTCCGTCATGCCCCGTGGCCGAGTGCCGGGGCAATAGAGTTT
>Ga0070761_10000260_pt1 | contig 35281 bp, 24 predicted proteins | sample HubBroMetageREF1_FD_66724 | JGI IMG/M metagenome (GOLD analysis project Ga0070761, IMG submission 66724) | Reference soil microbial communities from the Hubbard Brook experimental Forest, New Hampshire, USA - Hubbard Brook CCASE Soil... | ecosystem: Environmental > Terrestrial > Soil >... | reverse complement strand
TGCGCGGCGTGGAGAAGCAGCATTCCGGGGCGGTGACCAGCGCGATGCTGGGCGCGTTCCGGGACCAGAAAGAGACGCGGGACGAGTTCCTGGCGCTGGTGAATAAGCCGGTTGGGCGGTAGGACAGGACTCCCGGCCTGTCCTTCTGGCCGAGGCCCGCGGCGCGACACCTTTCTTGGATGACAGCGATGGACAAGCCGAGAGTTTTTATTTCGCACTCCGCGCTCGATGCGGACTGGGCGCGGTCGTTCGCCCAGGCGCTCAAGCAACGTGGGGTGACTGTTTGGTTCGACGAGTTTGACGTTCAACCTGGTGAATCGCTCCGCGAGGCTCTGGAATCCGGCTTGCGAGGCAGCGACGTATTTGTCGCATTTTTGGATGCCGAGCAACCGGCGAAGCCGACGCTCTTTTTTGAGCTCGGGGCAGCCATCAGTCTGGGGAAGAGAGTCGTACCGATAGTTCCGAAAGGCCTGGATCCAAGCAATCTCCCACTAGACGTGCGGCTGCGCCGCTATCTGATCAGAGATAGCCCCGAACACACGGCGGAAGAACTCTCCAGCGCGCTATCGGCTGCGTGACAAACTGCGAGACGCCATCCCCGCCCATGAACAAGCTGTTAGCCCTGAACCGCGGCGAAAGGTTACCAACCTGCCCCACAGCACCGTGTAAATGTAGAAAGTCCAGAGGCCACCTAAAAGGTGGCCTGCAGCCATGATTGGCTGCCCCACCAGCCAAAGTAGGGCACTCGCGTCCCACAAGCGGACACGCCCGGCCCAATCCTGCCTGAAACAAAGCCAGTTGCGACTGGCAATACACCTGCTTACCATATGGACCTCAAATTCGCCCTACGATCCCTCCGCAAGAACCCAGGATTTACGCTGCTCGCCGTGCTGGTCATGGCGCTGGGCATCGGCGCCAATACCGCGGTGTTCAGTGTAGTCAATGCGGTGCTGCTCAAACCGCTGGCGTACAACAATCCCGACCGCATCGTCACGCTTTCGTCTCTGTGGCGGAAGAGCGGCGGGCACGGGCAAGTATCCGCACCGGACTTCCACGACTGGCATGACCGGAGCACCGCGTTCGCCGCTATGGCCTACTATGCCGACGATTCCACGTCCGTGATGTCTGGCGCATCCGCGGAGCACGTACATGTAGCCGCGGTGACGCCGGAATTTTTCGAGGTCTTTGGCGTGGAACCGGTGGTGGGCCGGCTATTCTCGCACGAAGAGCAAAAGCCTGGCGGCGCTGGCGCGGTGATCGTCAGCTATTCGTATTGGCAGAGTCGCTTTGGCGCGAATGCCAGTGCGCTGGGGCAAGCGGTGCGCATGCTGGGCAAGAGTTTCAGCATCGCCGGCGTGCTGCCCCCGCGGTTCCACTTTCCGAACCAGACCGATATCTGGCTGCCGGCGAATGTGGTCTTCTCCGAGACGGATTCTCGCTCCGCTCACAATTATATGGTAGTTGGGCGGCTGAAGCTGGACATCGGCCTGGAGCGGGCGCAGGCGCAGATGACCGCCATCGGCGCGCGCCTCGAGCAACAGTATCCGGACAGCAACACGGGCAAGTCCGTGGCGGTAACGCGCATGCGCGACGAGATGGTGCGCAACGTGAAGCTAACGCTTTACCTGCTGCTGGGGGCGGTCGCGCTAGTCCTGCTAATCGGATGCGCCAACGTGGCGAATCTGTTGCTGGCGCGAGCCACCGCGCGCACACGGGAGATTGCTATTCGCGCGGCGGTGGGCGCCAGCCGCGGCCGCATCGTGCGGCAGTTGGTCGTGGAAAGTTTGGTCCTCGCGACGATCGCGGGCGCGGCGGGATTGCTTTTGGCCAAGTGGGGCTCGGATGCCTTGGTAGCGCTGGCCCCCGGCAACGTGCCGCGCCTGGCGGAAAGCGACATCGACGGATGGGTTATGGCATTTACGCTGGGCGTCTCAGTGGCGGCCAGCCTGCTGTTCGGCCTGGCGCCCGCGCTGGAGATTTCGCGCGTCGATTTGAATGAAACCCTGAAGCAGGGCGCCAGCCGCGCGATGGCCGGCGGCAGAGGGGGCCGGATGCGCGCGGCCCTGGTAGTGGTGGAGGTGGCTCTATCGGTGGTGCTGTTGGCCGGCGCGGGGCTGCTTCTCCGCAGCTTCGCCGCACTGCATACCGTGGCGCTGGGCTTCCACCCCGAGCATGTGCTGGTAATGGAATCGGATGTGCCGTCGTCGGACTTGGATAGTGCGCGCCGGGCCACCCGGTTCTATAAGGATCTGTTGGCCGACATTGCGACCCTGCCTGGCGTTTCCGCTGCGGGCGGCGCCCGTAACACGCCGGGCACGGTATTCTCGGATGGCGGCTACTTTATCGACCACCTTGGCGAATTCGCTACAAACATGCCGCAAGCCGTTTTGTCCGTGGTGACGCCGGGCGCATTCGCCGCGCTGGGCATCCCGCTCAAGCGCGGCCGCGACTTCAATGACCGCGACACCTACGACGCGCCTTTCACCGCCATAATCAACGAGGCGTTGGCGCGCACATCCTTTCCCGGCCAGGACCCGCTGGGCCGCACGATTTACTGCGGCCTCGACTCCATGAAGGGTATGCAGATCGTGGGTGTGGTGGGCAACATCCGGCAATACGGGCCGGCCGTCGAGCCTGCGCCGGAAATCCTCATGCCTTACGAACAGCACCCGCAGACGGCCACCGCGCTCAATATCGTGATGCGCACGTCCGTGCCCGGCAGCGCGCTTTGGGGGCCGATCGGGAACAAGGTGCGCGCCCGTTCGGCGGAGGTCCCGGTGAAGTTCACCAGCATGGAAGATCTGCTGGCGGAGAATACGGCGGCGCCGCGTTTCCGCACTCTGCTGTTGGGACTATTCGCGGCGATTGCGGTATGCATGGCGATGGCCGGCGTCTACGGCGTGGTGGCTTATACGGTGGGCCAGCGGGCCGGCGAGATCGGCTTGCGAATGGCGCTGGGCGCGCGCACGAGCGACGTCCTGCGGCTAATTCTGCGGCAAGGCATGGCGCTTACGGGCATCGGCCTGGTGGTAGGATTGATGGCGGCAGTGGCCGCCACACGAGTGCTCTCCAGCATGCTGTTCGAGGTGAAGACCAGCGATCCGGCGACGTATATCGGAGTAGCGGCGCTGCTCGGCGCGGTTTCTCTGGCGGCCAGCTACATCCCGGCGCGGCGTGCGGCGCGCATGGATCCGGTGTCGGCTTTGCGGCAAGGTTAATGTGGCGGATAGGACAGGCCCGGAGGCCTGTCCTACTGACCGGACAGCGTGCGGAACAACTGGTAGTAGCGCGCGGCTTCAGGGCGATGACCCTCCCGCTCCAGCACCGCGCCGCGCAAGAAAATCAATCGCGGAAAGTAGAGCGATGAGAACATCGGCAGTCCCGAGGCCTGCGGCAACGGGTTGAGCCGCAGCAAGGGTTGGGCGCGCTGCCAATCGCCGGTCTCTTCATAGGCCCAGGCCAGCAGCACGGCTAAGCCGTCGTCCAACTCGGTGCTAGGGCGCTGGTAGAGGTCCTGGAGCGCTTGTACGGCGGGCTGAAACTGCTTGTTGAACAGCAGCGCGTAGGCATGCGCATAATCCGCAAGAGGAGATTGCGCCGGCGCAGGAGAGGTCTCCGGCTGCGCCAAAAATGCCACCATGGCAGCCAGCGAAGCGGTTGCGGGCCCGGCCTCGGCCACCAGTTTGCGGGCGTGCAGCACGGCGGCCGCACGGTCGCCCAAATCGAGCAGCCAGATGGCGGCCTGTGCGTCGGCGCGGGCGCGGTCCGCAACCACACGGTCGATGCCGGCGATGGCTGCGCGCCGCGCGCCGGTTTGCCATTGCCACGCTGCGGCGTTAAAAGGGGCGTTGGGATCGTGCGCGGCCTGCCGCTCGGCAAGGAAGCGGTTGAACAGCGCCGTGGCGCCCGCGACATCGCCCGTCATCAGACGCGCCTGCGCGGCTTTCAGCACTTCGCCGCCGTTCAAAAATCCAGGCGCCTTGGCGTGCGCCGCCAGGTAGAATCGCTCCGCTTCGCCGAAGTGGCCCAAGGCGAAGTGCGCGTCACCGAGCGAATCGAGGGGGTTCGGCTCGTTGGGGCGCAACTGCTCATAGCCGCGCAACACCCTGATAGCGGTAGGCAGGTCGCCGGAGTAAGCCGCCGCGTAGCCCATCTCGTTCAGCGCCATCGCGTCGCCGGGCCGTATGGAGAGCGCGCGGCGGAATTCCACGATTGCGCCATCGTAGTCGCGAACGCTCAGGAGGGCCTCGGCCAGCGCGCGATGGTGATTGGGATCCGCCGGATCCAGACGGGCCAGTTCACGGCGCGCTTCCAGTTGGGCGTGAAAGTCCCCGCGCAAAGCGGCGGAATCGAGATCCAGTCCAGCCCGGTCGATTCCAGGAAAGCGGTCTTGGTGGGCGCGAGCTTGCTCGACGATCCGATCCGCTGCTACGCGGTTCCGCTGGGCAATCGCCGTGCCTAACCAGAATAACCAGGCGCGCCCGAAATTGGGATCGGAGGCGGCCGCCTTGGCGAAATCCTGGGAAGCAGCTACCGGATCGGGCGACTCCAGGGCGGTCACAAAGTCGCGCAAGGCCTCTGGGTTGCGGGTACCGAACGGATGCGTCTCACCCAATTGCCGCGCCAGCGCGTCGGCCACCGGGAAGATGCCGTTACTGGCCGGACCGCTGGCCGTAGCTACCCGGATCATCTTGTGCGTGACCAGATCTTCCTCGGTCGCGGCGGCCTGCAAGACGCCATCGACCATGGAAAAGCCGCCATACACGATGTCGTTGGCGCCCGCCGCCAGGGCTGCCGTGCTCTCGGCGGAGATTCCCGGCGCCGCTGCACGCCTGCCCAGCGCGACGTCGAAAGAATGCAGCGTGCGATATTGAATCGCGTAGCGTCGCGGGGAGCCTTGCAATTCGGCGGAAAGTATCTCGGCGAACCCGCGGCCCACCCAGTCGAGAGACGCGTCGGCGGAGAGATTTTCAAACCGCAGAACGGCGATCTGGGGAACCGCCTGTTGGCTATCGCGGCTGGTGCAGGCAGTGAAGCATGCCAGCAGGATGACGATCGAGGCTCGGCGACGCGCGGAATGTACTGAGCCGCGCACGTCAAAAAGCGGTGCTACAGGACACGCGGCTCCAGCTTGAGCAGTTCCTTGAATTCGGGCATGTCCCGCATAGCGGCGAATTCCGGATCCTGCATCAGCTTCTTACGGTCGGTAAAGCCCTCTTCCAGCGCCTTGCGAATATACTGCAGCGCGCGATCCGTCTGGCCATGCTCGGCATAAATCCTGGCCACGTAGTAGTGGTATTTGGCGCGTTCGTCGACAGTGCGCTCCTGCAGCAGCACGCCATAAGTGTTGTGGTGCTCGAAGACCTCCGGGTCGAGCCGGAGAGCCGTATCGTAAGCTTGCGAAGCGTCTTTGTATTTTTTCTCGGCGAAATACGCGGTGCCCAGGTTGCTGTAAATAGAAGCCGAGGCGGGCGCCAGTTTCAGGGCGCGCTTGTAACAGCTCGCGGCCTTGGTATAGCGTTTTTCCGCGTAGTAGATGGTCCCCATATTGTTTATGGCTTCCGGGTATTTGGCGTCCAGCCGGATGGCGCGCCGGTAGCGCTTCATGGCTGCATCCAACTGCAACATCTGGTGATACGCGATGCCAGCCTTGTTCCAGACGACCGCGGAATCCTGCGGGGCCTGTTCGTAAGACTCGATCGCTTCGCGATACATCTTGCGAGCCATGTAGACGTCGCCACGGCTCTCGGGTGTGAGCGGCGGGTTGACGGGCCCGGGAACGGTTGGTTTGGCGGTGAACTGAGAGTCCAGGGCGGGTTGGGTATCCTGCGCTAAAGCCGTCCCGGAGGTTGTCCCCCAGGCCAGGCAGGCGCCGAAAAGAACGACGAGGTTACGAGCGGAAAGCATATGGCTCCCCCTTTTGCTTCTATTTAAACACACCTCGCAATTTTTGCCAAAGGCTTTTCTTTTCCTTGGGCTTTTCAGTCCCCTGGGCCGTCTGCGCCGGAGGAGCCGGGTCGGGTAGCGTCCGGCGCGGGGTGAACACCGGCGGCGGCATGCCCACAGGCGGCGCCGGAAGGGTGCCCTCTGAGCCCGGAGGCGGATTGCCGGGCATTTCCCAGCCCGCCACGCGCGTGACGCTCTGCCCTCCGCCGTGCAGCGGACACGACGTTACGGGCTGCGTTCCCGAGATATAAACTTCACCGATCACGGTGGGACAGTACGGCGTGGCCAGCATGCCCGACTCCGGATCGATCTGCGCGGAGACGATGCCGTCGGGGGCTTCGAAGGGCCGGGCGTTGCGATACGCGCGATATTGCAAGGCGCGCTTCATAAACTCCGTCCAGATGGGCAGCGCCGAGTGGGCGCCTTCCAGGTCCAGATCGCGGTTATCGTCGAAGCCTACCCAGACTATGCACAACAAGTCGGAGGTGTAGCCGGCAAACCAGCCATCGTGGTCGGAGGTGCCGGTTTTGCCCGCCGCAGGGACACCGAAACCGCGCGACCGCACGCCGGCCGCGGTGCCGGTGCGCATCACCTCTTCCATCAGATTGGTCATCAGATAGGCCACCCGCGGATCGAGCACGGTGCGCTCTTCCTGCTTGTTGCTATAAATCGAGCGGCCGTCCTGGGAGCGCACCATGGACACGAAACTGGGCTTCACGTACACTCCTCGATTGGCGAAGATAGTGTAGGCCCCAGCCATCTCCATGGGGGTCACTTCATAGGCTCCCAGCGCTACCGCGGGCGTGGGCTGAATGTTGTAATTCAGGCCCGCCTTCTTGGCCAGCTCGACGACGGTATCGAAGCCCACCATCTCGCCCACTTTGACGGCAGCCACGTTCATGGACTTAGCCAGCGCCTGGCGCAGCGTGACCGTGCCGTGAAACTCGTGCTTGAAATTGCTGGGTTCGTAGGGCTTGTTGTTGTACCAGAAAGTGGTGGGCTCGTCGACTACCGTGGTGCCGGCGGTGAGTATGTGAGGGCTGCCGTCAATGGCCGTGTTCATAGCTGCGGTGTAAACGAAAGGCTTGAAGATGGAACCCGGCTGGCGTTTGGACAAGATATGGTTGAGCTGGCTGGCGCCGTAGTTGCGCCCACCGGACAACGCCTTGATTTCGCCGGTATGCGGGTCCAGCGCGATCAGGGCGCACTGCGCCTCGGGAATCGGCTGGCCTTTGAAGCGCTTCTGCTTGCGGATCAGGTCGTCCACGCCTTGCATGCCATCCCGGATGGCCTCGGCGGCGGCGCGCTGCAAGTCGAGATCGAGTGTGGTGTAGACCCGGAACGAATTCGCCTGGAAATCGATATCCTGAAACTGGCTCTGCAGGAACTCGTTCACCTGGTCGACGAAATAGGGGGCGTCCAGCGACTGGACGGCGCCTTTGGCCAGATTTAGGGGCGATTCCACCGCTACGGCATAATCGCGGTCTCCGATGATGTCGTTCTGGCGCATCAGGGAGAGCACCACGTTGCGGCGGTCGCGCACGCGATCCGGATTTCGGTACGGATTGTAATAGCCGGGGCGCTGGATCATGCCGGCCAGAGTGGCGGCTTCCGGCAGCGTAAGTTGCCGGATATCCTTGCCGAAATACGCTTCGGCGGCCTCGCCAAAGCCGTTGATGCTGAAGCTGCCACGGCGGCCCAGGTAGATCTGGTTGGCGTAATCTTCAAAAATCTGCTGTTTGGAAAGGGTCTGCTCGAGGCGCAACGTAATCAGGAGTTCCGCCATCTTGCGCGTCCAGCGTTTCTCGGGCTCCAGCCAAAGGTTGCGCGCCAATTGCTGGCTCAACGTGGAAGCGCCTTGTTCCTTGCGCCCATCCTTCAAGTCCACGTAAGCCGCTTTGACGATGCGCAGCGGGTCGAAGCCCTGGTGCTGGAAGAAGCGCTTGTCTTCCGTCGAGGTGACGGCATCAACCAGTACTTTCGGGATATCGGAGAACTTTACGAGGCGGCGCTTCTCGCGGTTGCGATCAAACAGGTTGGTGATGAGCTGGGGCTCGATTTGGTATTGGCCGCGGGCGGTGTTGTCGCGCAGGGAAACGATCTGCGAAATGCGGCCCTTTGCGAACTTGACCAGGCCGGCCTCTTCGTCGAAGTACGAATCCGGACCGGGGAAGATCTCGATGCCTCCGTCCGGCCGCATTTGGAACGATCCGATGGCGTTGCCGCGCGATGCGGTGTAGCCGCAGCGGCGCAATTCGGCGGCGATCTCGTCGGCTGTGATGGGGTCGCCCACCGCGATCATCCGCGGCGCCGCGAAGATCTTGGAAGTATTGGCAAACGGGCCGGCGCGCAGTTTCTGGTCGATCAGGCCGGCGTACTTCGCGTAGTAGTGCGTGAAAACGCCGGCCAGCAGGAGCACAGCCAGCGTGAACGAAATCGCCAGGGTCTTGCCGGCGGGATGCAGAAGGAACCGGACCAGGTAAGCTTGCTTGGGTACCCGGACTCTGACTTTCCTCTTCGGGCCGGACCTTTTGGGGTCGGATTTCTTCTCTGCCACTATTAACAATTCTCTCATAAGTAGGACAGGCCTCCGGGCCTGTCCTCGAACGCGCTAGACCAGCGCCAATCCTGTGGCTGAGAGGCCAACCCGGCCACCACCGGATTCCCTTCGATGTAACGGACGATTTTCTCCAACTCCTCCGGGCTGCGCGCCCAATGGTCGTAGGACTCGTCTTGCCAAAACGGCTGGCCGGTGCGCCCAAGGATTGTATTCGCGCGGCGCGCAGTGAAGTTCTTGATGGCCTTCGTTATGCGCGAGAGCTCCGCTTCCGGATAGATCAAAATGTTAACGTGGTTGATCATCGGAACCACAGCCCGCAACCGATATAAATGGAGCTGGTCCTCACCGTAATGGCGCGCATCCGCAACGCACTGCGCTATCCGATCGTCCCCTAACCAACGCGGGCCGGTGGCGGCTTTATCGAGATCGCGATCGAAGGCGACAAACCGCTTCCCCGCAGATTCGCTTTTCAGCGCCTCGACCGATGCCGGAAGCGATCCGTACAGCCGCCATGTGACGAATACCGCCGCTCCTTCAGGCTGCCAATGCGGCAGATGCCGTTCGGTGTAACTCATAGCGCGTTTAGAGAGAGGACAGGCCGGAGGCCTATCCTACTGGCTCCCCGCGCCGGGGTAGAAATGCAGATCGACCGTGTACAGCGGCAGATTCACACGCACAAAGTAGCGCACTTCGATGTGCACACTTTCCGCAGTGCGTTGGATATGCACGTTATCGGCCACGACCGGGAGTTCCAGATCCGCGGCCTTTGCCAGGACCCAGGATCGCAGGACGTCGTCCGAGCTTGTGGGGGTCGCGGCACGATGTGTCACGTCTTCCACAAACTGCTGCAACTCTTGATTGTGAAGGTAAATCGGAATCAACCGGACGCCCAAAAAGACCAGGATGGCCAGCACCGCCACCCCGGCTGCCTGGCGCAAACGGAGTGCGATCACGGCCGCTGGTCCGAATCGCGCGCGGAGGCGCACAACTCGTCCCAAATCTCACCGTGAGGATTCCATTCGGGATTCTCCAGGCCGGAGATCTGCAGTTCCGCAAGCTTCAACGTGCCATGACCGTATGGGCAAATGTACTCGATGCGCGGCTTGCCTAGGAACAGCATACGGCTCCACGATCCGGTTTCCACGGGCATACGCAAGCGCCGCAAGCAGACCCGGCAGCGATAACGCTGATCCCACACGCACAGGTACAGGAGGCCGCAGCACGACAGGAGCCACAGGCCCGCCAGCAGAGTGTACGGTAGATCGTATGCTAAACGTGGCGGGGTGTAATCGTAGAACTTCGGCGGGACCGGCCAGGTGTTGAGCCAGCGCAACACTCCGTACATGAAAGCCGCGCACAGACCGATCTTTCCCGCCAAATACGCCCAGTACCGCATAAATGCTTAGATGCCATCGCGGTGTGCTAAGTTTCCGGCCCCCAGATCTTCAACTCCGCAACAGGTTGCGCGCCAGGAAGAAGACGTTGGCCGGCCGCTCCGCAAGCCGCCGCATGAAATATGGATACCACGCCTGGCCGTATGGCACGTACAACCGGAGCCTGTATCCTTCGTTAACCAGCCGCTTCTGAATATCGCGGCGAATGCCGTAAAGCATCTGGAATTCGAAGGAGTCGCGCGCGATCTTGCGCGACTCTACGAAGCGTTTGGTCTGTTCCACGATCTTTTCGTCATGCGTCGCTATAGCAGGGTATACGCCGGTTTCGAGCAGAAGGTTCATCAGCTCGACGAAATTGCGGTCCACGTCGGCTTTGCTCTTGAAGGCCACCGCGGGAAGCTCCAAATAAGCGCCCTTGCACAGGCGCACGCGAATTCCGCGCGCACACAACATTTCCACATCCTTGCGGCTGCGATACAGGTAAGCCTGGATCACCGTGCCAGTGGTTTTGTAGCGGTCGTGCAGATTGACGACCAGGTCGAGCGTGCGGTCGGTATATTCGCTCGATTCCATGTCGATGCGCACGAAAGTGCCCAGAGCGGCGGCCTGGCGCACCAACGCCTCGACGTTCGCCCGGCATTCATCCAGCGACAGGTCCATACCGAACTGCGTCAGCTTCAGCGAAACGTTGCCATCGATCTTGAGCTTGTCGATTTCGTTGAGTGCCAGCAGGTAGGCGTCGCGGGAGGCGGCCGCTTCTTCGAGCGAAGTGACGTTCTCGCCCAGGTGATCGAGTGTGACCGCAATGCCTTCTGCGTTAATCCGTTGACACGTGGCCAGCGCGTCGGGCAGATTGTCGCCCGCCACGAAGCGCGCCGACAAGCGTCTGGCCCAGCGGGAGGTTTCCATCCATTTCCGCAACTGCTTCTGGCGAGAGAGGAACAGGAAGAACGTGCGCATGTGGCTCCTCTGTTCACCATAACAGTGGGAAAGCTCGCAGCGGATGCCACCCGGACCAACGTCGTGGGTCCCTTGGAGGGCGGGCTTTAGCGGCGCCACCGGCTGAAGCCGGTCTGAACGGACTATGACCACCTGTGGGGCGGCCAATCTTGGCTGCAAGCCGGCTTTCCAGCCGGCTTGGACGCGCCGAAAGCGCGTCTGCAGGCAGGATTGCCTGCCCGACAAGGCCGGCCAACCTGTGGCCTCTAACCTATTGAGCGGCAATGGGGTCACAGATAGCCGGCGCGGGGATTTATCCCCGCTTGCAGCAGCAGCTCCGGGCTTCGCCTGGTTTTCGACCGTGCGCGGGCTCTCCAGGACCCGTTCCGTCTGGCTCAGACGACCTTCGGACTGTCCAATAGCGAAATCAAGTGGGTGTGCGCCGCAGGTTCATCCCGAATAGCACGCACTCGCGAGATCAACGTGAGAACCTCCGGGCGTTCCCATCGCGTTATCGTAGTCGGCGGTATGCCGCAGTTGCTGCATCTGTGAAAACGCATCCGCGACCGTGTGCAAGTGACGCATGCCGGCCTGGGCGCGGGCGGAGCAGTCGAGTTTAACGAGTTGCCTGCATTCTCCGCGCTGCCAGTCTGAGGCGGTCCTCATCTTTCCGTGCTCGAGAAATCCTGCCAGCAAGGCACGCTCGTCAACCCTCTTCCCCCGTCGCCCGGGACAACCCCAATCACGGTAACGGTTGGGGCTTTGCTAAGGTCGCCAACTATGTCGGACTTTATCAAAACAGTCTATCGAAGATATGAAATGATCGCCCGTGCTTGAGCGAACGCCTGCTCAAATGCCGTACCCTGTTCGGAACGCACAGAAACGCAACCTTAAGAGCGATTTTGCACCTCCCGCAGCCGCCGCTCCAGAAATCGCCGCTCGCTGTCATTCGTGACCAGCTCCAGCGAGTGCCGGTAACTCTCCGCCGCTTCCGCCCACAAGCCCATCCGCCGCAGCAGATCCGCCCGCACGGCATGCAGCAGATGATATCCGTCGAGATCGCCGGCCGCGGCGAGCCTGTCGACGATGGCGAGCGCCGCCTCGGGACCGCCCGCCATGGCCACGGCTACCGCACGGTTCAGCGACACGACCGGCGAAGGTTGCAGGCGTTCCAGAACATCGTAAAGGCGCACGACCTGCGGCCAATCCGTATCTTCCGCCCGCGTCGCCCGGCAATGCAGCGCGGAGATCGCCGCCTGCAGCGCGTATGGACCCGGCCCGCCCGCCAGCGCCTCCTGCACCAGGGGCAAAGCCTCGGCGATCTGCCGCCGATCCCAGCGGCTGCGATCCTGTTCCTCCAGAACCACCAAATCGCCGGCCGCATCCAGACGTGCCTCCCGCCGGGCGTCGTGCAGCAGCATCAGGGCCAGCAGCGCGGTGGCTTCCGCGGGAGGCTGCGGCGCCGTCAATATCCGCACCAGGCGACCCAGCCGGATGGCCTCCGCGCACAGATCCGTCCGCACCAGCGGTCCGCCCCGCGTGGCCGCATAGCCTTCGTTGAAGACCAGATAGATTACCGTCAACACAGCGCCCAGCCGATCGGCCATGTCGGCCGTCTGCGGCACGCTATAGGGAATGCCGGCATCGCGAATCTTCCGCTTCGCCCGGACCAAGCGCTGCGCCATGGTCGTGGGCGGCACCAGGAACGCCCGCGCAATCTCGTCCGTCTCCAAGCCGCACAGCGTGCGCAGGGTCAAGGCAACCTGGGCCTCCACGGCCAGTGCTGGATGGCAGCAGGTGAAAATCAGGCGAAGGCGATCGTCTGGGATTTCGTCCGTGTCATAATCCGGCTCTTCGATCGTCCGAACAAAGCCGTCGGCGGCGTAGGATTCCAGCTTTTCCTTCGACAGTGCGCGGCGCCGGATGCGATCGATGGCCTTGTGCCGGGCCGTTTGAATGATCCAAGCGCGCGGGATCTCAGGGATGCCGGACACGCGCCATTGGTCCACAGCAGCTGCAAAAGCTTCCTGGGCGGACTCTTCGGCCAGATCGAAGTCGCGCGTGATTCCAATTAGAGTGGCTACGATCCGGCCCCAATCCGAGCGATAGACCGCTTCGACGGCCTTCGCGGCGTCCTGGGGCATAATCGATTATATTTGTTTTTCCGGATGGGATGTCGATCCGTCCGCTGGCCGTTCGACTTGCCCATGGAGCCACGCAAATGAAATACATGTTGCTGATTTACACCGACGAACGCGCCTGGACCGAAGCCGAGCGGGAGCATTGTTTCGCCGAGTCGACGCAACTCGTGCACCAGCTCAAGGCGAACGGGCAATATCTGGCCACCGCGCCACTGCTGCCCGTGGCGGCGGCCACCAGCGTCCGGGTGCGCGATGGCAAGCGGCTGGTCACCGATGGTCCGTTCGCCGAAACGCGCGAACAACTCGGCGGCTACTTCCTGATTGACGCCAAGGACCTCGATGAGGCGATCGGCATTGCCGGCAGAATTCCAGGAGCGCGCAAGGGCACCGTCGAAATCCGGCCGGTGCTGGAGATTGAGGGCTTGCCGGACAGCACCGGCGACAACCGCAAACACTGAGGCCAGTCTTCGATTCTGAAGGCGCCACGCAACTCAACCGGATGGCGCTCCGCCAGCGTCCATCCAGCCGCGACTTCGCGGCGGTAACGGCATTCCGACAGTCGCCGAAAGCTCGTTCATAGTTCGGCTGTCAAGTTCGGCTTGACAATAGGGCTGATGAATCGAGCCTACGGGCTTGGAAGAAGCGTGATTCATCGCCGATCAGAAGCAGCTTCGTCTTCCCAAGCCACGGGGCCCGGACGTATTCGAGCGGCTGGCCACTCCCAGGTTCGCTCGGCATCGGCTTTGTGTTTTCATCCGGAGTCCACTTCAGCGTGAAATCGAAATCACCCTTCAGGCCTGTATTATCCACGACCGTCCGACCTAGTTGGTCCGTCATCATCTGCAGCATCAACTCCATTGGAACCCCCCGGCCTACGACGTATCCCCTGCCCATCATGCGCAACGTGTGCGCTCCTTCTGGCAGAGGATCAGGCCCATCTGGCTTTGAATGTTGGAATTTTGGGCCATTTTTTCCAATAACTAAAACATAGGCGGGCAGGCTCTTTCCTTCCCGGTGGAACTGCAGTTTAAAGCGGTCGGTCAATAGTGGACGAATCATCCGTTTGCGTTGATCCGTTTTTAGTTTTCCCAGGTCACTACCTAACACCTTCGCCGCGATGTCGTATCTTTGCGATTTTATCAATCCTGGTAGCCCGACGATCTGATCTTGCTCAACACCATAAGCGAGCTTAATGAGCACTGTCAGAAAGATATCAGTGGCTGTAAAGCCATTTGCTGTAAAAGCGAAGCGCTCACCACTGTCGCCGTATTTGTTGAGCCGGATACTAGCCACGTCAAATTCGGGTACCTTAGGGGCTGCATCTACGGAATCGGACTGGGCTTCGATTCGGGGCGTGTCCACGAGACCGAACACCACCGGCCCGGCTATCGCCATCGAGCCGATCAAGGCAAGCAACAGTTTCCTCTTGAAGTCCAGTTTTTGCAGCGAGCGCGTACTCATGATGCCGACAATCCGGCTCCTCAGGTGCGCGCCCCCGATTCCGGACACACATGGCAAGGACGACTCCACGCAAAAACGGCAGGCCATCAGCAGGCTCTCGGCATAGACATGTGGACAGGCTCCCCGCCACACGACGGCCTCGTCACACGCACGCTCACGTTCCTCCACTAAGCGCTTTTCGATCCACCAAATGAACGGATGGAACCAGAACAGGGCCTCCACAAACATATGAATCGTTGCTGTAGCGTTGTCATGGCGGCGCACGTGCATAATCTCGTGCGCAATAATAGCCTCGATATGCTCGTCTTTAAGATGTTCAGAAAGCCGATCGGGCCAGAGGAGTACGGGCCGAAAAGTCCCGAGGATTGCAGGCTCCAATACGTCTTGTGAGTGAAACAATCCGATGCTTCCACGAATCTCTGAGCGCCTTTCAAGTTGGCGAAGCACCTCAATCTCGCGCCCTTCCTCAATCGCAACGGCATTCTGCCGGATCGACCTAACTTGCCGCCAACGCAAGTACCAAACGATACAGACGGTTAACGTACCAACGAACCATGACAACGCCAAAATTACAGGTGCATTCGCGAATAGGCGGTGCAAGATGTCCGTCGCTTGTACTGTCTGACTGACCGGTGACAATGCAATCTGTGGGAAGGGTCGGCCTGCGACATCAAGCATGCGGTACATCGAAATCTGTGGACTGAACCAGTGATTCCGGAAGCCGGATAAAATGCTGCCTAACCTGATCAGAATCTCCAAGGGAACGAGGAACTTTACGGAGGCTGCCAGCCAAAGCCGATATCGTATTCGCGCCTGGTTTTTGCGCATAAGCAGGAGGATCAGCCAAATCGCCGCGACAAAAACAGTCGATTGCCAAAGATGGTTCGCCAAGGTCGGCCAGAAACCCTCTGCAATGAACAAGAAGTTTCGCATGGTCATCGGCTGTTCTCCTGCTTCATCCTCTTCAGCGTCTTTTCGGCATATTCCACATCGTCAAGCGTGAGCTTGCCCGCGCCAATTAGGTGAGCCATTACCGGCCTTGAATTCCCGCCAAACATCGCCAGCAAATCGTCCACCAGCCTCCGCTGCGCAGATTCCCGCGAGACTTCCGCCTTAAACATATGGAAGTTCCCCAATTTGCGAACGCGACGCAGCAGGTTCTTGGCCTCCATGCGATAGACCGTCTTCTGAACGGTGGTGTATCCAGGCCGTCCTCTTTCCGAAAAAGCCTCCTGCATCTCCCGGATGGACGCTTCACCGCGCGTCCACAACGTCTCCATGATCTGCATCTCCAACTTGGTCAATCGTGCATTGCGCATCTATGACTCCCGTCTGTTTATTTACGACAGATGTCCTAAATCATAACGCCGCACATGGATCTCTGTCAAGAGTGCAATTGGGCGAGTGCAAATTGGGCCTAGATCGACCGACGACAAGCGTGTCTTCCGCATTGCCTGCCAACGTCTGCAGTGCGTCGGCATCCAGCGAGGATTTTTTCTGGAATTCAGCTATGTTGAAGCCGTACTCGGAGGCTTCGGGCGAAAAGCGCCAGAGCTTCTGGTAGGAACGGACCGCGGCAGGTGGTCTAGCATTGGCGCCCTGACAGCGGGCCTCCAGCGCTGTAGATCATGGATTCGTGTGCGCCGCCAATGGGGACGATTCGTCACCTTCGACGCCCCGGGGGCCTCCGGAACCATCGGCTACGGCATTGACGCGGCGGGGACTGTCACACGGGCCTCTATATCGGGCGAGCCGGCTTCCGGCATCGTGCGCGCCACGACGGGACTATCACCACCTTCGATGCTCCTGGTGGGGCATGGACGAAGCCGATGGCTATGGCATCAACGCGTCTGGCGCCATTCACGGGGATCTACGTTGACACGAATACTGCCGCGAGTCAAGGCACGATCTTCCAATAATATTAATGCGTCGGGGACCGTCGCCGGGTACTACGTCAACGCGAACAATGTGAATCACGGGTTCTTGGGGACGGAGTGATCCCTACGGTATCTTCTCGAACAGCGCAAATGTGAAGACGTCCGTGGCCGCGACGATGGTCACATACTGCTTGCCATCCGCCACGAACGTGATCGGTGAAGCGGTAAGGGTCTGCCCGAGATAGTAGTGCCAAAGGTGTTTGCCGGTCGAGGCGTCCACAGCCACAAGCTGCCCATCATCGTCACCGAAGAAGACCAGACCACCCGCGGTGGATACGGTGCCGGCCCACATATCGCCGTGGCCGGTCATCGGATATTCCCAACGCCTTGTACCGGTCAGCGGATCGAGGGCGCGCAGATAGAATTTGCCCGGCTCCTTAGAGATCGACTCACCGCCGGTGCCGGCGAAGTTTTTCATTGGCTCCGGCGTTTTAGCGGATGAACTGTACACATCGCATTGCTCCAGTGTGGGCACATACAGCAGGCCCGTTTGCGGGTTATAGGAAGGCGACATCCAGTTAGTAGCGCCGCGCACCGAGGGACACACGCGTGTCCCGTTCGGCGAAGGCTCCATGCCGGGGTTCTCGATAGGCTTGCCTTGGGCATCGATACCCTTGGCCCAATTCAGCCGCTCGACGAAAGGCGTAGCGCGCAGGAATTCGCCGGTAGTGCGGTCGAGCACGTAGAAATAGCCGTTGCGATTCGCATGCAGCACGAGCTTGCGTTGACGGCCGTCGTACACAGTGTCCAGCAACACGGGCCAGGCTTGCGCATCCCAATCGTGCGTGTCGTGCGGCGTGAATTGGAAATACCATTTCAGCTTGCCCGTGTCGGCGTCCAGCGCCAGCAGCGAATCCGAATAGAGATTGCTGCCGCGCCGCGCGCCGCCATAAAAGTCCGGCCACGGATTGCCCGTGGTCCAGTAGAGGAGATTGAGTTCGGGATCGTAAGTGCCATTCAGCCAGGTCGCTGCGCCGCCCCATTCGGGACCCAATTCGCCCCAGGTTTCCGCACCGGGTTCGCCCTTGGCGGGAACGGTCCAGAAGCGCCATAGCTCCTCGCCGCTGGCGGCGGAGTATGCTGCGAGAAATCCACGCACGCCGGTATCGCCGCCGGACACTCCCACGATCACGCGATCCTTCACGGCCATGGGCGCGAGCGTAGCGAACGCGCCGCGGCTGGTGTCCGCAAACTCGCGATCCCAGAGTCCTCCCCCCGTTTTGCGATTGAGAGCGACCAGGTGCGCATCGCTGGTGGCGAAGAAGACGTTGTCACCCAGAATCGCGACGCCGCGGTTCACGTCGCTGCGCTTGGCCAACTCATCGCGATACTTCCAAATGGGCCGGCCGGTGCGCGCGTCCAGTGCGTGCACCTCGTTGCCGTTGGTGACGTACATGATGCCGTCGTAAACCAGCGGCGTGGCTTCTAAGTGAGTGGCGCCATCCACGTGATAGACCCATGCCGAAACGAGTGACGCCACGTTGGCCGCGGCGATCTGCTTCAGCGGACTGTGGCGATGCGCCGCGTAATCTCCGGCATACGTCAGCCAGTCCGCTCCCGCGCCTGTGCGAATCAGATCGTAACGCGCGCCCGTGGAGGAGCGCGGTGCGACGGTTTGGACAATCGCGTCGCTTTGACGAATCGACTGGCGGCCCAGGAAGGCCAGCAGATCCTCGATCTCGGAGGGGCTGAGGCGCTGCTTGAAATCGTGCGGCATGAGCGAGTCTCTGCGAAACACTACTTCACCCAAATCGGATTTGAGCAAACGATGGACATCGCCGCGCGCATCGAGAATTTGGATTGCGTAATTCGTATTATCGCGGGCCACGCCTGAGATCGCCTGCCCGGACTTGGTCATAACGGTGACGCCGCCGTAGCCTTCGGCGATTTGTGCATCGGGATCGAGCAGCGATTCGCGCAATTGGCGGAAGGAGCGCACACGGCCGATATTGGAAAGATCGGGACCTGGAAAACCACCGCGTCCGCGGATCGTGTGGCAGTTTGCACAACCGGCCTTGCCGAAGAATAATGCGCTGCCGGCTTGGACGTCGCCCGCCGCCATGCTATCGAATGCCACAGCAGTCATATTGCGCAGGTAAGCTACGACCTGCCAGATCTTGTCGGCGGGCAACCCGGAAGGCGGCATGTCGGACCCCTTCACGCCATCGCCGATAACGGACAACAACTGCCGGTTGGTGGCCCCGCGGATTTGATCGCCTTGCGCCAGGTTGGGACCGCGGCCGCCTTCCGCGGTGGGGCCATGGCAACCGCTGCAACCCTCCAGATACAGTTTCTTGCCTGCGGCGATGGCCTCGGTCTGGCCCGCTACGGGATTCTTCAGGTCCTCCTTCTCATCTTTGTCGTTGGGAGCCTGAGCACAGAGGAAAGGCACACCGATTAGGCAAATCAGGAGAGCGCGCATGCAGTCACTTTTGTAAGAAGAAATTCCCGACAAACATCGCATCGACTCCGGACGAATAGAAACTGCGCACAGCATCGCGCGGAGTGCACACCAGCGGTTCGCTGAACAGGTTGAACGAAGTATTGTAGAGCACCGGCAGTCCAGTGGCCTTGCCCGCCGCGTGCAGCAGCTTCCAGTACAGCGGGTTGTCCTCCCGCGAAACCGAGTGCACGCGGACTAAGTCGCCGTCGAGAGCGGCGCTTGCGAAGCGGCCGCGGTGCGCCGGGCGAATGCGGCCCACGGTGGCCAGAAAGCGCGCGTTGGGGCCGCACTCGAAGTATTCGGCGGCGAACTCCGCCGGCACCGAGGCGGCGAACTTGCGGAACGGTTCGCGATGTTTAATGAACGCGTTTAAATTTTCGGCTGCGTAGGGATCGAGAGGCGATGCCAGAATGCTGCGGTTGCCCAAGGCACGCGGCCCGAACTCCATGCGGCCGTGCATCCATGCCACGATTCGATTTTCGGTAAGCTGCGCGATGGCGGTTTCGATGGTCTCTTCCATGGTCAGAATGTAGCGGAAGCGCAGTTTGCAGTTTTCGAGCACCTTCTTGATCTCTTCGGCTGCGTAACTGGGGCCGAGATAGAGGTTATCGAGCCGGATGCGCTGGGGCTGGTTGTAGATGGCGTGCCAGGCGTGCAGCACGGCGCCAATCGCGGCGCCCGCATTGCCCGCAGCCGGCTGTACGAAGACATTCTCAAACGACGAGCGCTCCAGGGCGGAAACCAGCAGCGCGTTCAACCCCAACCCGCCTGCGAAGCAAAGATACGCGCCGGATCCCGCCATGCGCACCACGGTATCCTCGACGGCGCGCTGGATTCCGGCCGCCAGCGGGACGCGCAGCGCTTCGGCCACCGCGGCCCCCCCCGTAATCCCGAGCCGTTCGTAGAAGCGGGCGCTGAAGCCGCCACAGGTCAGCCGCTCGGCGTCGAAGAAAGAACGGTCCAGGCGGGGCCATTCGCCGTCCCGCATGGGCATAATCTCCAGGAACAGATCGCGGAATCGGTCGTTGCCCACGCCACACGCCGCCGAGAGCCACTGCACCTTGTGTTCTTCCAGGTTGGCGCGGAAGCCGAGTAGCTCGGTCACACGGCCATATAGATCGCCGAGCGAGTCGGGGTAATACAGTTCCTTTTCGAGCGATAGCTGCGTGCCTGCCGCGCGCCACCGGGTGCCGCAACGGAAGTCGCCCGCCCGATCCAGCGTGAGCACGGTGGCATCTTCGAACGGCGACGGATAGTATGCCGACGCGGCGTGCGCGATGTGATGCTCCACCACGGCGATGCGGCTGTTGGGAAATCGCGCGCGCAACTGCAGGTGGAGGGGCGCCTCCGGTCCGCTGGCGAAGGGGCGCACCACAGCGACCGTGTCAACCTGTTCAGCCGTAACGCCCGCCAGCGCGAGGCACGCGGCCATGGACTGCTCGGGAAGTTCCGTGGGACCGGTGTGCGCGCCGGATTTGAGTCCCTGGCGGCTCAGCTTGGATTCTTCCATGGCCGCCGCGAGACACCCATCTTTCAACACGGCGGATGCGGCGTCTCCCAGAATGCCGCCGATTCCCAGAATGATCATTTCGGTTTCCGGCCGCCTTGCTGGGTCTCGGCTTTTTCAATTTTGGCGTACGAATCCCGCAACGCTACCGTACGGTTGAAGACCGGCTTCCCAGCGGCGGAATCCGGGTCGACGCAGAAGTAACCTAACCGCTCGAACTGATAGCGGCCGCCCTCTACCGCAGCGCCCAACGAGGGCTCCAGCTTCGCGCCATTCACGACCTCAAGCGAATGCGGGTTCAGATTGGCGATGAAGTTCTCGCCTTCGTCGGTCTCGTCAGGATCTTCGCGGGTGAACAGATTGTCGTACAAGCGCACCTCCGCGCCGATGGCGTGCGCCGCGGACACCCAGTGGATAGTGGATTTTACCTTGCGCCCATCAGGCGCGTTGCCGCCGTGCGTGGCGGGATCGTAAGTGCAGTGAATCTCGACTAAGTCGCCCGTCTTTTCATCCTTCAGTACGTCTGTGCACTTTATAAAGTAGCCATAGCGCAGGCGGACTTCGCGGCCTGGAGAAAGGCGGTAAAACTGCTTAGGCGGGACTTCCTTGAAGTCGTCCCGCTCGATGTAGAGCACCCGCGAAAACGGCACCTTGCGGGTGCCCATGGAGGCGTCCTCGGGGTTGTTCACCGCCTCCATTTCCTCCACCAGATCCGCGGGGTAGTTATCGATCACCACGCGCAGCGGCCGCAATACCGCCATAACGCGCGGCACACGCTTGTTCAAGTCCTCGCGCAAGAAGTGCTCCAGCAGCGCCAGCTCGATCATGCCATTTGTCTTGGAGACGCCGATCGCATTGCAAAAATTGCGCAGGGCTTCGGGAGTGTAACCGCGGCGCCGGATGCCGGAAATCGTAGGCATGCGGGGATCGTCCCAGCCGGTCACGTGCCCATCCTGCACGAGAGTCAGCAGCTTCCGTTTGCTTAATAGAGTATAAGTCAGATTCAGCCGGTCGAATTCGATTTGTTGCGGGTGGTAGATACCTAACTGCTCGACATACCAGTCGTACAACGGGCGATGATCTTCGAACTCTAGGGTGCAAACGGAATGCGTAATGCGCTCGATGGAGTCGGACTGGCCATGCGTAAAATCGTACATCGGATAGATGCACCACTTATCGCCGGTGCGGTGATGTTCGGCGTGCAGAATGCGGTACATCACCGGATCGCGCATGTTCAGATTTTTCGAAGCCATATCGATCTTGGCGCGCAAGGTGCGTGCGCCGTCCGGAAACTCGCCCGCGCGCATGCGCTCGAACAAGTCCAGATTCTCTTCGATGGACCGGTTGCGCCAGGGGCTTTCCTTGCCTGGTTCGGTCAAAGTGCCACGGTACTCCCGAATCTGGTCGGCGGTGAGGTCGCAAACATAAGCGTGCCCGGACTTGATCAATTGCACCGCCCATTCGTATAGCTGGCCGAAGTAATCCGATGCATAAAAGAGCCGATCTTCCCAGTCGCCTCCCAGCCAGCGAACATCCTTCACGATCGAGTCGACATACTCGGTGTCTTCTTTCGAAGGATTCGTATCGTCGAAACGCAGGTTGCACTTACCGCCAAACTCCGCGGCGAGTCCGAAGTTCAGATTGATGGACTTGGCGTGGCCGATGTGCAGGTAGCCGTTCGGTTCCGGTGGAAAGCGCGTATGCACGCGGCCACCGTACTTATTGGTCTTTAGATCCTCGATGACGATTTCGCGGACGAAGTTCGAAGGGCCTGGGGTGGGGGTCATATTTTCAGGAAACTCCTACTGCAACTTCTCGATTGCCTGGCTAATGCGCGCGAGCGAGGTGTCGCGGCCGAGCGCCTCGAGGGTCGCAAAGAGAGGCGGCGCATTCTTGCGGCCACAAACGGCCACGCGAATCGGCTGAAACATCTGGCCGGTCTTAATGCCTAGCGCGCCCGCGGCGGAGCGCAGGGTTCGTTCGAGTGCGTCGTGCGCGAACTCGGTATTGGCGAGCGTGTCGCGGCCGCTTTGCAGAGCTTTCAGCGCCATGCCTCGATCGCCTTTCTGCGGGATCAGCTCGGCGCTGTCATAAGGCGGCAACTGGTCGACGAAGAAGAAATCCGCGACGGCCAGCACGTCCCGCAATAACTTGATGCGCTCCCGCACCAGCGGAGCGATGCGCAGCATTCTGGCGCGGTCGACGTTGAATCCGGCGGCGTGCACGAAAGGCAGCAGGCGATCGGTCAGGTCATCCACCGACAGCGTGCGGATGTGCTCGCCGTTTAGCCAGAGCGCTTTGGGATCGATGGGATCTTCTTCGGTGAAATTCACTACCGCGTTGCTGCGATTGATGCCTTCAAAGGAAAACGCTTCGATCAACTCGTCGCGGCTCATTCGGTCGCGATCGTCTTTAGGCGACCAGCCCAGCAGACACAGGAAATTCACAAACGCCTGCGGCAGGAAACCGTTATCGCGATAGGTGGTCACGCTGACGACCGCGCCGTGCCGGCGCTTGGAAAGCTTGGCGCCGTCGGGAGCGATCAGCAGCGGCAGGTGCGCAAATTGCGGCGGTGTGGCGCCGGCCGCCTCGAAGATGAGCGCGTGCTTGAATGTGTTCGTCAGATGATCCTGACCGCGAATGATGTGACTGATGCGCAGGTCGGCGTCGTCCGCGCAGGAAGCCAGGTGATAAGTCGGCATGCCATTGCTGCGGAGCAGCGCGAAGTCTTCGATATCCGCAGTGGATTTCGTCTGCTCGCCGTAGACCGCGTCGCGAAAGCACACGTTGACGGCTCGGTCGCGAGGCACGCGGAAGCGCAACACGAATGGTTCTCCGGCGGCGGCGCGGCGGTCGCTCTCGCCGGCGGAAAGTTCTCGCATGCCGGCGTTGAATAGCCACGCGCCTTCGCCACGCGCGGCATCGCCGGCGTCGGCCTGGGCGGGCGTGAAGTCGCGGTACGCCAGGCCTTTTTCGAAAATGGCCCGCGCGGTGGCCTCGTGCACTGCCAGCCGCTCGGATTGGCGATACTGCTCGTCCCATCCGAGATCGAGCCAGCGCAGGCCGGCAAAGATGGAATCGAGCGAAGCCTGCGTGTTGCGTTCGACGTCGGTATCGTCGATGCGCAGGATCATGGCGCCGCCGTTGTGGCGGGCGTAGAGCCAGTTGAAGATAAACGTGCGCGCGCTGCCGATATGGAGAAAGCCGGTGGGAGACGGCGCGAAGCGAACTCGTAGCATTGAAAAGTCCAGTATAACAAGCGGTTCGCGCGCCTCGGGATATATGATATAGGCATGCCTTTGCTGCGCCTGATTGCGGAGGGAGTTGGGCCGTTCGAGCGGCTCGATGTGGACCTGTCGGATGGCAAGGGCAACCCGCATCTGGGGCCGCATATTTTCGCGGGGGTGAATGGGTCGGGGAAGTCGACGGTGCTGCGGACTCTGGCGTGCGTGATGAGTTGGCCAGGCTCCGGTTTCCCGTACGAGGAGTGGGAGCATTTTGTGGCGGGATATCCACGTTCCCGCGTTTTGGCGATACTTCGCCCGGCTGGCGCGCCCCCGCGAATACGCGCCTGGGCCGGAGACACTGAAGGCACTGGTGACGAGTTTCGTCGCTGGGTGAGTTCAGCGATTATGGACAGTAGCGCAGGGCGTGAAGCGCTGGAGACTGCCAGTGCGTGGGTGCCTCAGAGAGACAAACGCCCCGGTGTATGGCTGTCTTACCCGCTGTCCGCCGCTGGGGACCGAGCGACTCGGAGCCTCTGCATCGCCGCTTACTCACCATCAAGGGTTCTGACCTATTTGGCGAGCCCCGACCTCACGAAAACGCTCCCGGACTTCGGTTTTAACTCCCTTGCCTTTGAGGGAACCGCGCACAACGAGGTGCTGCAGAGCTGGATGCTTGGACTATCGAGCCGTCGGGCGATTGCTCGTGAGCGTCAGGAATCCGGTGAGAAGTACGCTCAGGTACTCGGGCGGTTCGAAAGAGCCCTGGAAGTGATCTGCGGCCAGAAGGTCTCCTTCAGAGTGGAGATTGAGCCGGACCTCCAACCCAGGCTTTGCGTCTTCGGCAAGAGCCTGGACTTTTCGCAGTTGCCTGATGGTGTACGCAGCACGGCCGCTTGGATTGCAGACTTCATGATGCGGCAGGAACTGGTCAAATGGGACCCGGGTTTCGATGAGAAGCGGCCCGGTGTGCTGCTGCTTGATGAGGTCGACGCTCATCTTCATCCGCTCTGGCAGCGCAAGCTGTTACCCGCCATGCGGGAGGCGTTACCAGACGTACAGATACTCGTCACGTCACACTCGCCCTTCGTGATCTCGTCTTGTCCCGGCGCCCGTGTGCATGTCCTCGAACTTGACGACAAGGGGCGCGCCAGCGTGCGACCGCCGGTCGACTCGCCAATCGGGGAGTCCGTCACAACTACACTGAAGGAGATCTTCGGAGTGGACAGCCGTTTCGACGTTTTAACGGAGCGCGAACTGGATGAGTGGAACACCTTGAAGAGGAGTGAAGTCGCCGGATCGTTATCGGGATCAGGTAGGTCGCGTCTTGAGCAACTGACAATTACTCTTGCCGATAGAAGCGAGGAACTTCGGTCTATCGTGGCTTCGCCGCGAACGATTCCCGAGAGCGTGCTGCGGTCGCTCACAGCAGCCGACACGAAACCGCACCAGGTCAAACGGAAGAAGCGAGCCTAGAAGCGGCATGGTGCACACACCGCGCACTTCGCCACCGCCTGCTGAACTCGTCACGCACGGCAAGAGATGGACCGTGCGGTACGAATCCATCGCAAGCGGTTCTTCGACAGGCGACTGGGCAACGCAGTCGGCGAAGAAGGTTCTCGCCGTTGCCCTTCGCGGCTTGGCCCACGGAAAGTGCGTGTATTGCGAGAGCGCTCTGGGGGTAACGACATACCTGGAAATCGAGCACTACGTGGCAAAGACGGTCACTCCCGCGCTGGCCTTCGAGTGGACCAATCTCTTGCCAGCCTGCCGGCTATGCAACAACCCTAAGAGCGAGCAGGATCACAAGGGCGCGCTTCTGAAGCCAGACGCAGTAGATCCTGAACCATACTTCTGGATTCACCCCGATACCGGTAAGCTTGAACCACATCCCAAACTCGATGCAGTCCAGTCACGCCGGGCCAACGAGACCATCCGGATTTGTGACTTGCAGCGCCCGGCACTGTGCACGAAGCGAGTGGAAATGCTGATGAGAAGCGCTCCAAGCGACCGCTTCGCAGTGGGAGGAGCTATGCGATCCTCGCACGGAGTACAAGTTCGTGCTGCGCCACGTCCTCGAAACCCGTGGTCAACACCAGATAGCCGAAATCGACCGGGTGCGGTTCACACGCGCGCCCGCATGAACGAATGCTAGAATGCGCAAAGCTAAACTGCATTCACGCTTATGGCAACCGAACCTTCGCCTCGGCTTGAAACCACGCCCGCCCGCAAGCCACGTCGCATCGCCCTCGCGCTGCTGATCGCCTGTCTGGGTCTGTTCGGCCTGGATGCGCTCCTCTTCCGCACGCACATGTACGCCTCGATTCTGGAACCGGATTCCTCCGCCGGACTCGTGGAATTGATCCTTTGGCGGGAAAAGCGGGCGCAGCGCACGGCGGGAGACAATCTGGTCGTGACTCTCGGCAATTCGCGTATGGGTTACGTTCCAAAAGTGGTCGACCTGCGGCCACAGCAGACGGGTTATCGCATTCGGACTGCCGGCGTGGCAGGCAGCGATCCGCGCCTTTGGTACTACATGCTGCGCGACTTGGATCCGACGGCCCGGCGTTATCGCGCGATTGTGATTGGAGTCGACGACTACGACGACGAGGACCGCGCCTTCAACCCGGATGACAATATCGGCGCGTTGCACTATTGCATTACCAGGCTTCGGTGGAGCGACGCGATCGAGTTCGCCCAATCGTTTCACAGCCGCGAGTTTCAATGGGAAGCCTTTCGGGGGGCCGTATTGAAAGGCATCGCGCTTCAGAGCGACATTCAGGCGTTTCTTTCGCACCCGCTGAAACGGATCGCCTATGTCCGGCTGTGCCATCGGGGTTGGCCAGACTGGACTTACGACTATGTGGAATCGTCCCGCAGCATGGCGGGCCTGCGGATCGATTGGTCCAAGCTGGAAGCGACGTATCCTCCCGGAATGACCGAGGAGCAGAAGCAAACGGCGCGCGACTGGCTGATACACGAGCCGAATCCACAGACCGGACGATTAGCCCATTTCTTTCGCACGTGGCTGGGGCGCATCGCCGACCGCTATCGCGAGTCGCGCACCAAAATCATCTTTGTCCGGTTGCCGCGCGGCCCTATACCACGTCCGGACTACCTGGTGAAGAAACGCAGCAGCTCCATCCGGGAGTTGGCGTCCCGCCCCAATGTGATCCTGGCGAACGAGCACCTCTTCGATTGTCTGGAGCGTCCCGAGCTTTTTAAAGACGCCGTTCACTTGAACCGGGATGGAATCGACCTGTTTTCACCGATGATTGCCGATGAAGTTGCCCGCATACTGGGTCCACCGGGCGCGAAATGATTTGACCCATGCTGTTCAACACCGCCCATTTCTTCTTGTTCCTCATTGTAGTGCTGGCGCTCTTTTATGCTAGCCCGCGCGTCCTCCGCAAGTATATTCTGCTGGCCGCCAGTTATTTCTTTTACGGGAGCTGGAATTACAGATTTATTCCGCTGCTGCTCACCCTGACCGCGATCGATTACACGGCAGGCCGCTGGCTGGAGAAGATCCCACCGGGCCCACCGAAGAAAGCGGTCCTCATTCTCAGCCTGTGCGCGAACCTCGGTTTTCTGGGCTTCTTCAAGTTCTACAATTTCCTGGGGAGCAACCTGGCGTGGGTGCTGGACAAACCCGAAAATGCGTTCTTTCTGAATATCGTGCTGCCTCTGGGCATCAGTTTTCACACGTTTCAAAGCATGTCGTATGTGGTGGACGTCTATCGCGGCCAGCAGGAGGCCGTGCGCAATCCCATCGACTACGCGCTGTTCATTTGCTTCTTCCCGCAACTGGTGGCCGGGCCAATCGTGCGCGCGCGCAATTTCTTTCACGATCTTTTCCAGTGGCAGCCGCCCACATCCGAGGATGTCTCGCGCGGAATCCTGCTGCTGACGCTGGGCCTCACCAAGAAGATGGCGTTCGCCGATCAGTTCGCCAAAGTGGCCACCGATTATTTCAAGAACGTGTCCGGAAATGCCGGCATGCTGACCGCCTGGAGCGGAGTGGTGGCGTTCGGCATGCAGATCTACTTCGATTTTTCGGGCTACACGGACATGGCTATCGGCATGGCGAAGCTGCTGGGATTCCACTTTCCCGCGAACTTCCGGCGGCCGTACCTGGCTGCTAGCATCACGGATTTTTGGCGCCGCTGGCATATCTCGCTATCCACCTGGCTGCGCGACTACCTGTATATCCCGTTGGGCGGCAACCGGCACGGACGCTGGATGACTTACCGTAATCTGACGATCACCATGCTGCTGGGCGGGTTGTGGCATGGCGCGAGTTGGAACTTCGTAATCTGGGGCGGCTACCATGGCGCGCTGCTCAGCCTGGAGCGGGTCTTGCGCGGAGACCGGCTAATCCGTGAGGATTGGAATTGGCTCTATCCGCTGCAGGCGATTGTTACTTTCGGCCTGGTCATGATCGGATGGGTTTTCTTCCGCGCGGCCGATCTCCCGCAGAGCCTGCAGGTTCTTCACGAGATGTTCCGCGGGGCCCCGGGACACCTGCTGCTCGCGAATTGGCACATCGAATTAATGTTGATTGCGTTGGCGCTGGCGGTGGCGGAGGAGAAGCTCGATTGGTTCGAGAGGGTGCTGCAGGCGCCCGCGCTGGCCTACGCCTCCGCGCTTGCTCTGATGTTTTTCTGCATTGAGGTTTTTGGGGTCATTGACGCTTCGATTCCATTCGTTTATTTCCAGTTTTAGTGCGCTGTAGGGCGGGCAATTCTGCCCGCAGCCGGCTTTCAGCCGGCCAGGCGAGCTTCGCTCGCCGAAGAGCGGGGCTCAAGCCCCGCGCCGGCTAAAGCCCGCCCTCCCAGTTTCCCTGCGGCAAATATAGAAACTCCAGTGGCGAGCTTCGCTCGCCACGTTACCGCACCCGATGTTGTACAATCCCCTTTCATGCGAATCACAGCCATCGAGACCTACATCGCCGGCAATCCCTGGAAGAACTGGGTGTTCGCCAAAGTCTCCACCGACGAAGGCATTTACGGAGTGGGCGAAGGCACGGTGAACTGCTTCGGCAAAACCGTGGAAGCCGCCATCCACGAGTTGAAGCCGCTGGTGATGGGGATGGACCCGTTCCAGGTGGAAACGATCTCGCAGCGCCTGATACGCGACGTGTACACGGAAGGCGCGCAGATCCACATGTGCGCGGTGGCGGCCATCGAGATCGCGCTGTGGGACATCATCGGCAAAGCCTGCAATCAGCCTATCTACAACCTGTGGGGCGGCCAATGCCACGAGAAACTGCGCGCGTACGCCAATGGCTGGTACCGCGGCCCGCGCACGCCGGAGAGCTTCGCCGCGAAGGCCAAGCTAGTGGCCGCGCGCGGCTACACGGCGCTCAAGTTCGATCCGTTTGGCTCGAGCTGGCGGTATCTTTCGCGATACGATTTCGACCTGGCGGTGGACATCATCCGGGCGGTGCGCGATGCCGTGGGTCCGCCCGTCGACCTGTTGATCGAAGCGCACTGCCGCTTCAATGTGGCGACCGCCGTGGAGTTCGCGGAAGCCATCCATCAATTCCGGCCCACGTGGTTCGAAGAGCCGGTGGCGCACACCAACATTCCCGCCATGGTGGAAGTGGCGCGGCGGAGCCCGGTACCCATCGCGACGGGCGAGAGCTTTTCGACGAAGCAGCAGTTCGCGGAGTTGCTCAAGCACGAAGTCGTGAATATCCTGCAGCCGGAGCCGCTGAACCTGGGTGGGCTGTTCGCCGCGCGCAAGATCGCGGACATGGTGGACGCGCACTTCGGCGTGATCGCGCCGCATAGCGCGCAAGGGCCGGTTTGCTCGGCGGCGTGCGTGCAGCTCAACGCGTCGATTCCCAATTTCTTCATTCACGAATTGTTCGACGAGTTCAACGAACCGTGGGAGCGCGAGATTGTGACGCATCCAGTGCATCAGATCAATGGCTATATCGAAGTTTCCGATCGGCCGGGGCTGGGCATCGATCTGAACATCGAAGAGATCCTGAAACATCCGTACCAGCAGGAAAACTACCTGCCGCTATTCAAGCCGGGATGGGAGCGGCGGGAACGCCAGACGGGAACTGCGCCGGGCACAGGTGAGTGAAATGTGGGCAGGAGCGGCAGTGCGGCCCCTCGTGCAGCGGAAAATGCTGGCGGTCCTGCGCTTCGCGGAATTCACGCACGGCCGCCTCAGGCGAGTCGAAAAGGGAAGGGCGCGGATCCACAGGCACGGCGGTGTTCGGCCGCAGGAAATAGACGTACGCTTCATCGGGCATGCGGCCGTTGAGCCGCTCCAGCGCCAGCGCGTACAGGCGCAACTGCAGCGCGTATTGTTCGGCGCGGGCCGGCGCATCGGCGGCGCTAACCCGATCGGTCTTGTAATCTACCAGCACGGTCTTGCCGCGGTCTTCAAACCACAGGTCGATTTGGCCGCGCAGCACAATGCTTTCGGCCTCCATCAGAAAATCGAATTCGCGCTCAATAGTGGACGCGGCGGCGGCGCGCCGGCCTAGCGGGCTCTTGCGGAACAGGTCCGCCAGTTTGGCCGCCTCCTCATCCGGCGACTCTACAACCGCCCCGGCCAGCAGCGCATGCACCTGTTTGCCGAACAGGTCGGCCGGCGGCGGGGCGGCCTGCGGGGCCGGGCTCAGACGGCACCCCGGCGGCGAGCCTGCCCCATGATCGAATCCGAGGTAGCGCGACAGATAATAGCGGCGGGGGCAATCGGCAAACATGGCGATGGAGGTGACGTTGGCTTGCGAGTCGTGCTGCCCGGTCAGGACCGGCCGATCCAGGAACTGCACGGAGATAGTCGCCGCATCGCGCGCGGGCGGCACTTGACGATCCGGCTGCGCCGTGACCGTTCGCACCGGCAAGCGCTCCGCCACGATGGCGGCCCAGTTTTGCGGCTTCTTTCCGTTAGTCGAAAACGACAACACCAGGTGCTCTTCGGCGCGGGTCATGGCCACGTAGAGCAACCGGTTGCCCTCTTCTTTTTCGCGCTGCTTGAGCTCCTGCCGGATGACGTGTTGAAAGGCATCGTCCTTATCGTCGCGGCAGAGCGGATGATGCCAGCGCGCGCCCAGCCCCACGTCCGGCGAGAATGAAATCGCCCGGGGCTTCGCATCGATGCCTTTGTGCATCGCCGCCAGAAACACCACCGGAAACTCCAGCCCTTTGGCCGCGTGGACGGTCATGATCTTCACGGCGTTGGCCGAATCTTCCGGCGGCGCATCCGGCTCGCGTGGCTTGGATTCCCGCAGGATCTCAATTTCCTCCACGAACTCCGCGAGAGTCTGTCTCGCGCTGGCCACTCGCGCCTGCGCCAGGAACTTTTCGATATTGGCCATGCCCCGCGGCCCTGGGGGACACTCATAGCCGCACTCGTCCACGGCGCGGAGCAGCAACTGGTCGATTGCGGTATAGTCACGCGTTGCGCGCCACCGCTTCAATTGGTCTCGAAAACGCGCGAGCCTCTGCGCGTCGCACGGCGCGAAACTCGACAGCATATCCGGCGTCAGCCCTTCCACCGCAGTGCCCAGATTCCCCAGACTTTTCAGGCGCAGGAGGGCTTCGTCGGACGCCTCCACGAACGGCGACCGGAGTACAGCCGCCATGCCGATTTCATCCCGCGGATTCACGATTACGCGCAAAAACTGCATCAAGTCGACCACTTCGCGCGCCTCGTAGAATCCTTTCCCCCGGTTCACCACATACGGAATGCCGCGCTCGTCGAAGGCGCGCGTGAACTCCTCGATCACCTCGGAGTTGCGCACCAGCAGGGCGAAGTCCTTGAACTCGGCGGTGCGGTCGCGCAACTGCAATTTTCCTTGGAATTCCAGAATACGCGCGGCGACCCATTGCGCCTCAACTTCGGGCGTGGCCGCTGCGATCGCTTCGACAGGGGCCTCGGCCTTGCCCGGAAACGGTTTGCCTGGGATGAGGGGCCGATCCTCCACCCCTGCGGCGCCGGCGGCTACAGTCTCCACTGCTCGAAGAATCTCGGGGCGGCTGCGGAAATTCTCCACCAGTTCCACGAGCCGTTTGCCATCGCGCGCGACCGTGTCGCGATATGCACGGAACACGCGGGGTTCGGCGTGGCGGAAACCGTAAATCGACTGGTTGATGTCGCCGACCGCGTAGAAGCGGTCCGGGGGCCGTAACAACTCAAGCAGCCGCGCCTGCTGTCCGTTAGTATCCTGGAACTCGTCCATCAGCACCTGGTCGAATTGGTTTTGCAGGCGGCGCCGGACTTCTGGACGATCCTCCAGCAACCGCACGGCGCATTCTTCCAGGTCGTCGTAATCGAGCCCGCCCACTTGCCGCTTGCGCTCGCGGTACAATCCGTCGAAGCGCGCGAACAACTCCATGATCGTGGCGCGCTCGGCGGCATAATATCCGGTTACAGTCGAGTATTCCAGTTCGGGAAGCAACTCGTCCTTGAGCGACTTGAGCAGATCGTAGACGCGATTGCCGCGCTTCAATTTTGCCAATTTACAGGTGAACGACTGCATGGCCCGCAGGGTTGCTTCGGGTCCGTTCTGCATAGCCGCAGCGATGCGCGCCACCCAATCCTGCGCCTCGTGCAGGTGAGCCAGTTGATCGAATTTCCAGTCTCGCGGGCGCAGCGTTCGCACTTCCGCAATCGCCGTGGCGATGTCCACCGCAGGCGGCGCGGCGAAACGGGCCAGATCGCCGGCCTTCACACCCGCCGCGCGGATCGCGTCGTACGCGTCCAGCACTTCCGCGCCCGTATCGGTAGTAGCCAACCCGCGCATAAGAGCGCGCATGCGGCCGGGCTCGACCGCGAACATGCCGTCCAGCGCTTCATCTACGGCGCTGCGTTGTGCGCGCGCCGATTCGCGCTCGTCCATCACGTAGAACTCGGGGTCGAGGCCGGCGAAAACGGCGTTCTCTTTCAGCAGGCGGGCGCAGAACCCGTGCACCGTCGAAACGTAGGCGCGCTCCAACTTGCAGCGAATCTCAGGGCGCTTGTGAAACGTGCGCGCGAGCTTGTCGCGCATGTTGTTGGCGGCCTTGTCGGTGAAGGTGATCGCCAGAATGCGCAAGGGGTCCACGCCGCTCTCGACCAGGTGCTCGAAGTACGCGACTAGAACCGTAGTCTTGCCGGAGCCGGGTCCCGCAACAATGCAGGTGTCTCGCGATGGGTTCTCGACGGCGACGGCTTCCAACTGCCGGGGCGTCAATCCCACGGCGACGCTCCCTCGGCGAGGTCGGCGGGCGCTGCGATGTCATACCGGCAGACATCGCGATAATCGCAGAAACGGCATTTGTCAGGATCGGCCGGATGCGGCTCGACGCGTCCGGCGCGGACTTCGCTCGCGATACGCAACGTGGTCTCGACGGCTTGCGACGGTTCGAACTGCGCCCAGGGGGTACGCTGAACACCGCCCTTGAAGCCCCAATAAGACATGCCTTCCGGACGCAATCGAAAACAGCGCTCCAGGGCCAGCAGGTAGAGCTGTGGCTGCAGCAGATTCCCGTTTGTCCCCAGGTTTTTAGTATTCTGTGCGCCGCTGTATTTGTAGTCGATCACGTAAGCGCCGTTCTCCGGCGTCACGTCGATGCGGTCGATGCGCCCATTGATTTCCACGTCCGCGCCCAGCATATAGCGGAATTTCTGTTCCGTGCGGATCTCGCCCCCTGGCGCCCAACCGGGATCTTCCGCCAGCGCGCGCACGTCGGCCAACATACGCTCGCGGCAAGCTTCCGTACGATAACCAGGCGGCACGCGCTGCTTTTCGCAGATGCGCTCGAAAACGCGATCGAAGATCTCTGCGAGCGGCTGCGCATTTCCCTGAAGCTCGGCCAACACCGCATGCACGATGTTGCCCTGCGTCGGGAAGTCGAGCCGTTTTTCCGGACGCACCGGCGCCGCGTGCAAATGCAGGGAGTCCCGGCCAAAGAACTGGAACGCACACTGCAAATACGATTCGAGCGCTGTCGGGCGGAACGACTGGTGCTGCAGCGTCAGGTTCTCCAAAAGATTGGGGCTGGCAATGATTGCCGAAGGCCGTGCTGCGCCACCCTGCCGTCGCGGCCGCGGAAGCACGGATTTCCACGGACTCGGCGCCGCCAAGCCGTCGAGATACAACGATGGCAGATTCGGTTGTCCGCGCGCGTCGCACTGCGGGTAGCTGAGCGTGAGCGATTCGGTGGCGCGCGTTATGCACCAATCGAACAGGAAACGTTCTTCGGCCTCGAAATCCGTCGCCGTGCGCAGCCGGATCCCCGCCTGCTTCAACTGCGCGCGCGCCGCCTCGGGAAAGAACGGATCCTGCGTGTGGAATTTCGGGAATTGCTTCTCCACCAATCCGCAGACGAAGACCACTGGCAACCGCCACTGCCGCGCCTCGTGCGCGCCCAGCACGTGTACCACGTTGCGACGGCTATCGTCGATGCGCAACGGCGTGAGCCGCAACACCGATTTCGCCGCGCGCCAAAACTCGCGCAGTGGAGCGGGACTCTCTCCCAGTGCCCGCGCCGCCTCCTCCATCGCGCCATCGAAAAGCCCCAGCACCGCAGCCTGGCTGCGCGCGATCGCGGCTGATTCGTAACTGGCGGGCTCAGGCCATGCGGGCGCGAACAGATCGCGCAAACCCCGTAACCGGCGTGCCCACTCCGCCGGAGTCGCCGAAATCCCCCGCCACTGTTCCAGCCTTTCCAGCGATTCCAACAATTCAACAACCGCACTCGCCCGCTCGCCCGATCGCCCCCTCACCCGCCCAGCCGCTATCGCTTTCAGCTCCGCCAACCCACGGCCCGGAATCCTCTCGCGCACCGTGAAATCGAATTCGTCGCAGGCGATTCCGGGCGCCAGCCGAATGCCCGCCAGCGTTTCCGCGTGATCCCACCCGCCGAGCAGCGCATCCACGATTCCCGACAGATAACGCACCAGCGCATGCCGCGAGAGATCGGCATCGAAGTAAAAGCGTGCGGGAATGCCGAAGCGATCGAGCGTGGCGCGCAGGACCGGCGCATACAGCTCAGGGCTGCGCACGATCACACCGATGTCGCGGAACATTCTGCCTGCGCCGGCCTGCTCCAGAATGCGGCGCGCGATTTCATCCGCTTCCCGCTCAATGGAGGGCGCGGCGCAAAGCTCGGTGCGCGGTGGCGTCCGCACCCGCCTGCAGGCCTGCTCAACAAATCCCATTGCCAGCAACCGTTCGCGCGTGGGTTCGGTGATGGGCGCGGCGGGCAGCGTGAGCGTGACATCGGCATGACGGCACATCGCGCCGATGACGGCCAACTCCGGATCGGGCAGCGCGTAGAATCCATCCAGCCAGATGGTATGTATCGCGGGATGGCCCTCGCGCGCGATGCGTTTCGCGGCGTGTGCCAGGCGCTGCGAGCGCGTTGCCAATCCGCGGCGGCGCAATTCGGCATCCACTTCGCGAAAGACCGCCACAAATGCCTCGCTCAGCGGCGCGGAGCCCTTGTGCGCCATTTTCTCCGCCAACCGTTCCGCGTCGCATCCCGCCGACGAAAATTCCTCCACGGTGCGCGCCAGGGCCGCGCAAAATCCGGGCAGACGAACGACCCGCGCAAATTCGGCCCGACTCACGCGGCTGGCGGCTTCCTCCACGATGAGATAAAGCAGCGGCTCGGAAACTTGCGGCATTCCGGCGGCGAATGAATCCACAAAGCGCGAGAGCGTTTGTATTAATCCGGGGCGGAAGACAAACCCCTCGCGCGCCACCTGGTTCTGCAGGT
>Ga0070761_10000258_pt1 | contig 35344 bp, 38 predicted proteins | sample HubBroMetageREF1_FD_66724 | JGI IMG/M metagenome (GOLD analysis project Ga0070761, IMG submission 66724) | Reference soil microbial communities from the Hubbard Brook experimental Forest, New Hampshire, USA - Hubbard Brook CCASE Soil... | ecosystem: Environmental > Terrestrial > Soil >... | reverse complement strand
CATGAACAACCCATCGATGCCGTATCTCGCAACAATTCCAAACACGACGACTACGAACGCGCCAGTGGGACCACCGATCTGCGTTGAGGATCCGCCTAAAGCAGAGATCGCGAAACCGGCGACTATAGCGCAATATATTCCCGCTTGCGGTGGAACGCCGGACGCGATCGCGAACGCCATGGCCAACGGAAGAGCCACGAGGCCAACGGTGATTCCTGCCACGAGATCTGACGCGAACAAACGTGGAGTGTAGGATCTCAGACATAAGACAGATTTCGGAAGCCAATTACCCATCTTGTATTTCCTTGAACGACCGCCATCTGTCTGCGCGAGAGCTTTGCCAAATTATTCGAAAGGGAGTTCTAGCCGTCGAGAACAATGCTTTGAAACTATGAACCTGCGAATCATCGTCGCTGTGATAGCCAATGAGCCTCTGTCTTGTAAACCTGCTCATGCAAAAGCTAACCCGGGAACGACTCATATCTGTCATCTCTGCGAGGGTCTCCTGGCTGGCATGGGTGCTTAGAATCGGGCACGCCTTCTTTGCCAAACTGGCGCCAGCGACCAGAAAGATTCGGTACTTGCCTGCTCATTCTGCATGTCACGGATATCACGCGTGGCTTGTTCCAACGCTCTGATGTCTTCCTCAAGAGCGTTTCATAAATGTTTGAGTCCTTCAACATCTCGACGCTGCTCTTATCAGCGACATTATTTTTGCCGTTCTCGAAGTGATTTCTTGCTTCTTCCTACAACTCATTTACGTTTCCCCACAATTCACCTGTCCATAAGTCTGTCGCGGATTCTTCTGTTCTCTTGAGCAAGCCACTTCCTAAGGTGCCGACAGACCCTTGTTTTTAGCACAATCAGTCATTTAGAGCGGGCCATCAAGCGCTCATTGTGGCACTAGTGGCGCGTATGAAACACGGTTCTGAGCACGACCTAAGGGCCCGTGTATTCAGTCCTTTGCCAGCCACACCAAGGCTTCCTCACGTGTCTTAAAAATGGGAAATTCGCGGCGGGAGAAGCTACTCAGGTTTGTGGAGAACACATGAGGAAGGTTCTCGGTACCCGCCCATGCGGATTTCTTAACATAGGGCTTGTCGAAGACGGCAGTTTCTTTCATAACCCGAATAGCTTCCTGGTCAAAGGATGCTCCGTTGAAATCGGTAAGTATTAAGACCGAACCACGCGGACGCGTTGTCACAAGTTCCGGAACCGCTCGGAACATTGTTTCCACCTCGGCAGGCGAACAGTTCGATACGTCTATTAGAAGAATCTGCTTACCCTCATGGCTGATGAACCGAAGACGATCGGTCACGTATGGATGTTGACTGACACCGGCGTGCTCCATGGCGAGGGATGTCTCATGAACCGGAAGAGCAATGCCGGTTTCAAGCAACTTCGCGAACTGCTCGGGTAGGACCGGTCGGCTGAAATAGTAGCCTTGCGCTTCATCGCACCGGTGAGTCTGAAGAAATGCCAACTCTTCTTGCGTCTCAACGCCCTCAGCCACCACCCGCAACTTAAGACTTCGCCCCATACTGATGATCGCAGTCACTATGGTTGTCTCGTGGGGAGTAGTCGTAATCTGACGGATGAACGACTGGTCGATCTTGAGGGTATCGACTGAAAACCTTCTGAGGTAGCTCAAGCTGGAGTAACCCGTGCCGAAGTCATCGACCGCAAGCTGTACCCCTCGCGATCTGAGTGCCTTCAGAATGGATTCCGTGGCCTCGGCATGCTTCATAAGAACGCTTTCGGTCAACTCCAACTCAAGACATCTCGGATCTAAGCCCGTGTCCTTGAGCACAGCAAACACACCTTCAAGAAAGTTTTCGTTCCGGAACTCGATCGCGGAGATGTTCACCGCGATCGTCGCCAGGGGCAAGCCGGCGTCGAGCCAGGCTCGGGCTTGTCGGCAGGCTTCACAAAGGGCCCAGTTTCCGATCGGCAGAATAAGGCCGCAGTCTTCCGCCACGGGGATAAATTGGGCCGGAGAAACCCGTCCTCGCGTTGGATGTGTCCACCGGATCAATGCTTCGGCGCCGGTAATCTTTCCTGTCCTCAGGTTGATCTTGGGCTGGTAGTGCAGCTCGAATTCCTGCCTTTCCAAGGCGCGCCCCAAACTCTCCTCGATGGATTGCCGCTCGACCGCTCGGACATTCATGGCAGGCGTGAAAAACTGATAGCTCTGACGCCGATCTTCCTTTGCCTGATACATGGCGGTGTCCGCGTCCTTGATGAGGGTCTCGGCATCCAGCCCGTCGTCGGGATAAACGCTCACGCCAATGCTGGTGGTAACGTGAAGGTCGTGCTGGTCAATGGCATGCGCCTCCGCCACTGCCTGTAGCATTCGTCTCGCTGCAATGGCAGCATCTTCGGTTTTTTCAACTTCTGAAAGCAGAACGACGAATTCATCACCTCCCTGCCGGCTTACTGTGTCCGACGCGCGTACACATGACAGCAGGCGTTTGGCGACGGATTGAAGAAGGTTATCGCCGATTGTATGCCCCAGCGAATCATTGATGTGTTTGAAACCATCCAAATCCAAGAACAGCACGGCGACCTTGTTCCCGTGACGCCGCGCTAGGAGAATTGCTTGGCCAACCCGATCATTTAAGAGCAGTCGATTTGGCAACCCAGTCAGAAAATCGTGCTCGGCCGAGTGGATCATCTGCGCATCGGCCTTCTTGCGCGTGGTGATGTCGCGGATCGCTGCCGTCACCAGAATTCCTTCGGCACCTTCGAGAGGACTCAGCATGATCTCGATGGGAAACTCGCTTCCATTCTTCCGCCGCCCCGTGATCTCAATCCCAGTATCGATCTGTTGCGCTAGTGCGTCTTCCGTCGACCGAAGAGCATCGGCGACAAGCCGCTCCGCGAAGCCCTCCGGAATAATGTTCTTCACCTTCTGCCCCACCAGTTCATCGCGGCGGTATCCAAACGTTTTCTCCGCCTGGACGTTCAGCAGGACGATGTCTCCGCCCGGATTCACCACCACCATCGCATCCGGCGCTGCCTCCAGGAGTCCCCGGTACCTGTCCTCCATCTGTGCCAGATGCCTTTCCGCAGCCTTGCGCTCGGTGATGTCTACGTTGACACCAATTACCCGATTGACCTTCGCGTACTCATCAAGAACTACGCCTTCAACCGCGGAAAGGTTCCTCAGCGAACCATCCGTCCGGATGATGCGGAATTCCTCGTATCCCTGACTCTTTTCGGCGATCACTTTCTCGAATCTGGCTTCCACTGACGGCAGATCCTCAGGATGAACTGCAGCGGACCATTTGTCATACGGCATGGGAACAGTCGGCGGCAATCCATAGATTTCAAACATCGCGGCATCCCAGGTCATGCTGTTGCTGTTCGAGTCCCACTCCCACACACCAACCTTTGCAACCGCGGTGGCTAGCGACAGGCGTTCGGTCAACAACAGAAGCTTGGACTTAGCCTGCTTGCGGTCGGAACTGTCGCTGTGAACGCTCCAACCAGCAGCACCAGTGATCAAAAAGCCCAGAACCAATCCGAAAAGCAAGACAATTTTGGTCTGAGTTAGGCGTCGTTTCGCGTCCGCCTTGCGCAGCACCAGCAGTCGCAGCTCGTCGCCCTGCATCTTGTTACCTGTCGCTAGAAAGTCAATCATGATTCGCTGGCTCGATCCGCTTCGAATAACATCCGCTGCCGCCTCCAAGCCTTGGGCACGGCGCCGACTAACGACCAGTTCCGCAAGAGCGAACTGCTCAGCTGTTAGCTTTTCCAGGGCTGGTAGCCGGTTCTGCTGTTTGGGATTGTCCGCCGTCAAGCTGCGAACAATTTCCTCTTCCTGCGCTGCGATTAGTCGGCTGGCACGGTAGGTCTCCAGATAGGACTCGTTGCCAGTCAATACAAATCCACGGGTGCTAGATTCTACGGTCTCCATGGCGAAGTCTAAATCGTGGAGGTTCGCAAGAACCTCGTGGCTGTGCCCCAGCCATCGATCGCTTTCACTGGACAGGACTACTGCGCGATAGGAGAGCGCACCCACGACGAGGAGTGCCAAAATGGCTGACCCGAACGCAAGTTGCACCTTCCGATTTAGTGGAAATTTGGTCTTCATACCGTTCTTTAGAATCCAATCAATGGTTTCTCAATTTGGGCCTATTGCTGCGGTCGACCAAAGCCCGCTCGATAGCTTGAAGCAGAAGCGCCGAGTCGTTTTGAAATAGCGCATCCGATTTCTCCAAGTACCCTGCGGCGCCTTCCTTCACGAGCTTTGCCTCATTCTTGAGCGAAAGGCCACTCAATACGATGACAGGAACGTCGTGTGTCCGTTTATCTTGCTTCAATTGTTGAAGCAGACAGAGACCTGACAGTTTGGGCAACATCATGTCCAGCAAAATGAGATCGGGCGTCTTTTCGTGAGCGACACGCAGACCATCCTCTCCATCGCCGATGCCGATCACTTCATACCCAGCCTTGACAAGGGCTCGTTCGATAGCACGTCGCAGCAATCTATTGTCATCGATAAGAAGTATTCCCATTGCCGTTCAACTCCTCACCTTGGTCGTGTCCAGATCAAACGGCCCAAGTCGCACTCTGTTCCCTCCACTGCGCTTTGCCTCATAGAGCATGGCGTCAGCGGCGGAAAGTGACTCAAGACTTGGGGTTGCGTGCGATGTAACGATTCCACCGACACTGACCGTGACAGCCAGGCTCATAGTTCCCGTGCCAATCGGGGTGTCAGAAACTGCAAAGCGAACCCTTTCAGCCACGGCGCGGAGGTCGCCTGGGTAGCAATTGGAAAGTATCGCCAGGAACTCCTCCCCTCCGTAGCGCCCGAGGCAATCATAGGAGCGTACGGCCCCATTGATACGATCTGCGACTTCTTTCAGCACGACATCACCGGTCAAATGGCCGTAAGTGTCGTTGATCGTCTTGAAATGGTCTAGGTCCATCATCAGTATCCCTGTGGGCATTCCAGAACGAGCCGCTCGCTGCAATTCACGGTCGAGCAAGCTCAAGACTGCGGCACGACTGAATACCCCCGTTAGGGCATCGTGGTTGGCTTGAAAGCGAAGCTCCTCTCGCGCTTGGATCAATTCTTGCTGCAGGGCAAGAATTCGCTTGCCAACCTGCAGCCGTGCCCGTAACTCCGTGGGGTCGAACGGCTTCGAGAGATAGTCATCAGCTCCAGCCTCCAGTCCCTGGACCACATCTTGTGTGTTGTCTTTTCCGGTGACCAACAAAATGTATGGGTAAATAGCATCTCGCCGTTCACGAATTCTGCGACAGAGTTCAGGACCGTCAATACCGGGCATTACCCAATCCAGAATGAGGAGATCCGGAGCGTCGCCTCGTCGAAGGATCTCCCAAGCTTGTAGCCCGTCTTCAGCGGTAATCACTCGAAAACCCCAGTTCTGCAGTGCACTCTGCAGAACTCGGCGGCAGATAGGGTCGTCTTCCGCGATCAGGACAGTATCCGGGGCCGTTTTGCCGGGCTCGCGCTCGGAAATCAGAATCCCACCTTGCTGGTTGTCATTCATTCGGAATTGTCCAAGCGGTTTACTTGTAAGTTGGGGCAGCCAGGAAGCAAAGAATAGTCGGGTGCGAGGATCTCTTGCCGCAGTCCGCGACACAGAATATTGTCTTCAGCGATTAACGGTTTCATGTTTTGTTCCTTGCATGCGACGCATGTTCCCGGCCATAGCAGATACTTCAGTTTCGAATACGACAAATAGCTCAGCGGCGTGGTCCAAGTTGCACTCGCGACCCATTTGTTCCAGTACGTGAGCCCTCTGCGAGACGGTTGGCATACCCAGATAGCTCAATTCTCCTTTCAAGCCGTGCGCTGTCCTCTCAACCAGTTCGGCATTGCCTTCGATCACGGCTCGCTTCAGGTCTGCCAATTGTTTGGGACTCTCCTCGAGGAAAATCTGAACTATCTCGCGCAACAACTGCTTGTTGCCATCCACTCTCTCTAGTGCCTTGGCGCCGTCCCAAGGGATGAGCGAACCGGGGACAAGCTTTTCTATCGTGAGAGGCCGTCCTGCAGGTTCGGAGTTGAAAAGGCTGGCGATTGTTTCTTCAATTCGCTTGCTGCTGACAGGCTTGGAAATATATCCATCCATCCCTACTTCGAGACAGAGTTCCTGGTCTCCCTTCATCGCGTGGGCGGTCATCGCAATAATCGGAAGATGAAGTCCCGTGTGTTTCTCAAGCTCGCGGATGCTCCTCGTGGCCGTCAGCCCATCCATCTCCGGCATCTGTACGTCCATGAACACGAGATCAAAGGAATCGGATGCCAGAACAGCCAGGGCCTCCTGTCCGTTGGTAGCGATCGTCGGTATATGTCCCATCTTCTCTAACATCCTAAGGACAACCTTTTGATTTACTGGATTGTCTTCGGCCACGAGAATCCGGAGCTTTCTGGATCTTCCCGGAAGACTCGGTCTCGTGACCAAATCAGGGTCTGCATCGAGAGGTTTTTGAGTCAGAGTGCCCAGAATCGCTGAGAGTAGCTCCGACTTGCCGATGGGTTTTAGCAGATATGCGACGACACCGAGTCGACGGCAGCGCGCGGCGTCGCCTAACTGCCCGGCTGAAGTTAATATCATGATTATGGCGCTGGATAGCCGAGGATCGCTTCTGATTCGCTCTGCCAATTCGAAACCATCCATACCGGGCATGTGTCCGTCAATGATCGCCAGACGAAATCCCAGGCCCGCTATTTGTGCCTCGTTCATGGTTTTCAGGGCAGCTACTCCGCTATCTACTGCAGTCGGTTGCATTCCCCAGCCCCGCGCCATTTCCAGCAGGACTCGACGGTTTGTGGGATTGTCATCTACCAGCAGCACCGGAAGGTGCAATAGTTCGGCCTGGAATGTCTGGACGCCGGAGGGATGCTGATCTGTGGCGACACGAACCCGTATCGTAAAGTGGAACGTGCTCCCCTTGCCCATCGTGCTTTCCACCCAGATTCGACCGCCCATCAATCCGGCGAGTTGGGATGAGATAGCAAGACCAAGACCAGTTCCACCATAGTTACGAGTGGAGCTACCATCGGCCTGAGCAAAAGCTTGAAAGATGAGCGACTGCTTGTCGGCAGGGATGCCAATACCGCTATCCGCGACCGTGAAGTGCAGTTCGAGTTCGTGATCACTCCGAGATGCACTCTGTGCACGCACGACAACTTCCCCCTGCTGGGTGAACTTGATAGCATTTCCCACCAAATTGAGGAGAATCTGGCGTATTCTTCCCGGGTCTCCCACTATGTAATCCGGTATGACGGAATCGATTTGGTAAGCCAGCTCCAAACCTTTCTGATCTGCTCGCAACGCGAGCGCTCGCATGGTCTCGCCCACGCTATCCTGCAGGTTGAAGTCGATGGGGTCTAATTTCAGCTTGCCCGCCTCGATCTTCGAGAAATCGAGGATGTCGTTGATAACGCCGAGCAACGAGTCTCCGGAGGACTTCAGCATTAGTAGGTATTCGCGCTGTTCAGGAGTAAGTTCAGTATCCAAGGCGAGCTCCGCCATGCCCAGAACTCCGTTAATGGGCGTGCGGATTTCGTGACTCATATTGGCGAGGAATTCGCCTTTGGCTCGGCTCGCTGCTTCGGCCGCATCCTTGGCGGCTGCGAGTTGCACATTTGTCGTCTGCAATTCCGCGGTGCGCCGAGCCACCTCGTTTTCCAGATTATTCCGGTGACGCTGGAGTTCTTCATCGCGTTGCTCGATCTGGGCCAGCATGTCGTTAAAACCGGCCACCAACTGGCCAATCTCATCGCCACTGTTCACCCGCAGGCGCAGAGAGTAGTTCCTCTCACTGGAAACCTTCTTTGCAGCGCCTGCCAGTTCGAGGATCGGGTGGGAGACCAGTTTTTGCAGCTGTAATGCCAGCAAGAAAGCTACAAAAGTCGAAACCAGTAATACCAGCCCGAGGACTGACTCATACCCATGTATCCGCGTATTCATTTCCTCAAGATCAGATTCCAAATAGACGACGCCGATCGCATCTCCATCCAGACGGATGGGACGGTACTCAGTCAGACGATCAGCGCTGAAATAAGTACCGTACGCGCGAGGCCAGGACGGAGTGGAACGCCTGCTCTTGGGATCACGCAAATAGGTAGCGAAGGGCTTGCCATCTTCCGCGTAAATGCATGCAACGGCGATGTGCGGCTGGGTGCGCAACGCCGACAACACGTCCTGGGCCGCGCGGGTATCACGAAATGTCAAAGCTGCCGTGCTGTTGCTGGCAATCACATCGGCTAGGGTGGCCAAGTCCTGGCTCATCGCATGCCGCAGAGAACGCGCGTCATAGGCCGCGAGCGCGATACAGACGAGCAGCAATTCTATGAAGCTCGTGGTCAAGATGATGACCGTGATCTTCCGCCCTATGGACATGTCACGTAGCACAGGTGTCGAATCCTCCGAAGTCCTTACTCTGTTAAGACCAGCTTGGCCACGGTCAGCAGCCGTGCGCTTAGTTTCAGTCGCGCGGCCTCGGCGGCTTTTTGATTGATCTCGAAGCGCACCCGGTTGTCGTCCAGCACAAAGTTGATGACCCCTCCCATCTTGGCGAAGCCGGGTGCGTCACCGATGGTGAGGACACTGCTGCCCTTCAGACCCTCCAAGGCGTCCCGTATTTGTTGCTTGTCGGAAGAGGATATGAATAAAATTTGGCATGCCCGCGCCTGTGGCACCCCTTCTGGATGCACGATCTCCATGCGATGGCCGCTCACGGTTTTGTCTTCGATCATTTGCTCGAAGTCTCGGCCGAAAGGGTCTTGTCCAAGGATGCAGATTTGCAGGGGTGAATCAGCACTGAGAAAGGCGTCGGCAGGCCACTCGACGAATCTGGCGAAGTTGAACAAGAAGGCTGCTTTGACTTGATACTCGCTTGCGGATTGTGCCTGCGCGACCGCCACAAAACAGCACAGAACAACCCAGATCAGAAACCGCCAACGGGGGCGGGCGAACTGATGCGAGTTGAGGCAGGGCCCATCCTCAGGGGTCCACCGCGCTGCATTGACTTGGCGCAACTTCATACTCCCATGCTTCACACTTCCACCTCAGAACTTCCACATGAACTTAGCGTACACACTACGCTTAACTAGAGTGGACCTCACGCTTCCGCTGGCGTCCACGAATTCCAGATGGCGATCTTTCGCAAGATCCTGACCAAATACGCTTGAAGAAAGATGCTCAGTCCAGTTCCATGTAAAGCCCGTGTCCACCCGAGTGTAGGAGGGAACTTCTCCGCTTTTCAGACGATCCACAAAGTAGGCAGAAGCACCCCAGGCGAGTCCGCGGGTTAAATCGAGCTGCGATCGAAGCTGGGCGCTGTCCACTGGGCTATTTCCCTCCGCATCGAGGACGGAGCCCGTATCCTCGCTCGTCGGGTCCAGATGCATGTGAACTTGTTCGAAGGCATATCCGGGACTGAGCGTCCAACGGCCGGCGGCCTTCCAGTTCACTGTCACTTCAAGACCATGCGACTCTCCGTGCATCAGATTTTCGTAAGTGACCGGCAAAACAAGATGAGCAGGAGCGGGCGTGGTCTCGAGGAAAGCGGTCGCTGGCTCGACCGTTTCCTGATGGCTATAATCACCGTAATAGGCAGCGAGATCAATCGACAAGTGTTCCCAAAGTGCGGTTCGATAGCCTGCTTCGTAGTCAGTCAAGACCTCATCGTTAAAGTGAGGATTGCCTACCAGGGCCGCCAGCATGGCCACGCCGCCGGGGCCGGTAAATCCGCCGAAGTTTATGCGGCTCCCCGTATCAGTTTCGGCAGGAGTTCGGTTAGCTTGGGAGACGGCGGCCCAAAACATGCGGTTCGCGCTGGGCGTCCATGCGACCCGCCCGCTCGGCAGGATGTTGAACCCGGTGTAGTAGTTGTGGTCCAGCCTTGTACCCATTGTTACGTACAGTTTGCCCTGAATTAGGGCGATGTCATCCTGGATGAACAAACTGAAGAGTTGCATGTTGACGTCTGCCGGATTCAGCGAGAAGGACAGGTCGCCGTGCGTGTCTGAGTCGGTGTTGCGGTAGTTAGCTCCCCAGACGAAGTTTTGCCGCGTACCCAAAGCGAAGTGATGTTCAAAGTCAACATTGAATGTGCTTCGTTCTTCTCTGAGCACATCGCCCCGCTTGTAACGATCGAAGGAAACCTGAAGCGTTGTATCTGACCGCGACGAGAAGGCATGGTTCCAGATCGACTGAAGAAAACCACCCGAAAGGGAGGCGGCCTGAACAATATTCTGTGTTCCCGCCGATGTCACCGAGGCAAGCATAGTGGAGGGCTCGCTCTCCTCTCCGGTGTATATGTCGCCTTGAATCATCAATGTGTCTTTTGCCGAAGGCGCGCTGTCCGCTCGAAAGCCGCCACGCACCAAGTGCCAACCGTCTACTCCATCCGAGGCATTGAGGCCCGGCAGGTGATCCTGGTTGAGATATTTTGTGAAAATGCGGTAGTCCGTATTTTTGCCCAGGCCGCCTCCGTATTGCGCCGTTCCAGATCCCTGATCGCGATTCCCACCGCTCGCGACGATCACGCCGCCGTGGGTACCCGCGGCTCTCCGGGTGATGATGTTGATTACTCCATTCACCGCGTTGGCTCCCCAGATTGTTCCGCCCGTGCCGCGGATCACCTCGATCTGTTCGATGTCCTCGAGCGGCGTGTCCAGCACGTCCCAGAACACGCCGCCAAAAGTAGGCGTGTAAACGTTTCGTCCGTCCAGTAGCACCAACAACTCGTTACTGAAGCGGCCATTCAAACCGCGGATGCTGATGGCCCATGTATTGGCGTTAATCTGCGCCACGTCAAGTCCCGGCACCATGCGCAATAAGTCAGGAATATTGGTCGCGCCGGACCGCCGAATGTCCTCCGGCGTAATGACGAAAACCGCGGAGGCCGTTCGTGAGAGCGGCTGCTCCGTTTTTGCGACGGAGGTCACTCGGATATTCATTAAGTCTTCTAGGCTCGCCTCCGAGAGATCCCTGATCTGCTGTCCGCCAGATTCAATCGTCATCGTTACCAGCATCAACAAGGGGAAGGCCCTGATCAGTCCCCGGGTTAGCGTCAGGTGTAGATATCTCATCCGTTCAGTCCCATCCGAAATAAAGGTTTGCCCACGCTGTCGATCCGAACAGCGAAGAGAGCCGCGCACAAATCCGGGAGGTGCAGAGGCGTTATGCGAAGGCTTACCCTCGCCTGTGGCACAAATTCTCGCGTTGCGTGCAAAACTGATCCAAAGAATAAGACTCGCTCTATCCATAGGCGGCAAGGGGGAGGTTCTGCCGCCATGGGGGAGAGCTACAGTTTGTAAAATGCCTAAAGCTTTTCTTGCAACAAGGGATTCCGGTCTTGGCGCCGTACTGTCAGAGATTCGGTAGCCAAGGTTCGGATAAGCAAACAGCGATTGGTCCCTGTCGCCTTACACGAGTGGCACGGCGGTAGCCAAACATTTGCGGCCGAGGGTGCTAAATCCGTGAATGGCCGAAGTCGTTTCAGTGGAGCGATATGGGGCGTTTTGAAACCGCTACCTGTGTAACAAGCGGTTCTACACTGATCTCGCGACGAATCCATCGTCTGGATTCGCGGCCACGTTTAGGACGAAAGTTGCTTCTTCCCGACAAGCGGATTGAAACGGTCCTGTGAGGTTCCAGTTTGAAAAATGGACTAATTTCTGGGACCGGCTCACTCAACTGAACTGTGGAGAGGAGAATCAGCGCGTCTTGGGGTGTGGGACGTTTTTTGAGGCTTCGAGAGCGTCCTAACCAGAAGCCATGTTGCGAACTCATGTTACGAACTCTTGTCGGCAAAGCGTTCCGGCGTTTCGGTATCAACTTGCGTATCTGACTCTGCACCCGATGGCGTGGTTTTTGCATCGTGGCCGATTCGATACTGTTTTATCTTGTTGTAGAGCGAGCTCCGGGGGATCCCCAGCCTCTTTGCAGCTTCTGGCACCTGTCCCCCCAGGATCCTGAGTGCCCGAGCGATGTGGGTCCTTTCGACCTCCTCCAGTGTCGCAATGGCTCCGTCATCGAAGCGGTCAGTGTCTACACGCACGTCGAAGTGAAGATCTTTAGCGGCCAGCAGTTTTTGATCCCCCAGCAGCAACGCGCGCTCAAGAATGTTTCGCAATTCTCGGATATTTCCGGGCCATGGATAGGATTGGAGATAACGCATAGCCTCGTCGGATATTTCAACGGAGTGGACTCCCAAATCGACGCTCACATGATCGAGAAGTTGCCTGGCTAAGATCGGTATGTCCTCCACCCTCTCATGAAGCGAAGGCACAGATAAAGAGATGGCGCTAATGCGAAAATATAAATCATCCCGGAATATCTTTTGACGTACGAGTTCGCGAAAATCCCGGTTTGTGGCGGCAATCAGGCGCGCATCCACAAATCGCTCTCGTACGTCCCCGAGCCGCCGAAAACGCTTCTCTTCAAGGACCTTCAACAGTTTTGGCTGGACTTGAAGATCCAAGTCCGCAATTTCGTCCAGGAAAATGGTCCCCTTATGACCGATCTCTAGCAGGCCTACTTTGTTCTGAACTGCCCCGGTGAACGCCCCTTTTTCATGGCCGAAGAGTTCCGTCTCCAGCAGTTCCTTCGAAAGACCGGCGCAATTCAAATCCACGAATGGCCACTCTGCCCGAGGACCATTCTGATGCAACCAACGCGCTAAGACACCCTTGCCACTCCCCGTCGCACCTTGAATTAGCACAGGGCTATTTGTATTTAAAACCTTATGGGCAACTTCGGCGAGCTTCTGTATTCCCGCACTCTTGCCGAGAAACGGATCCGGAACATGCGGATAACCCCGCCTCTTGTCGGCGAGTTGTACCTGACGAATCTGATGGTTTGCCAGGCTGCGTTGAAGAAGTACATTTAGAGTGGCAAGGTCAACCGGCTTGGTCAAGAACTGATCGGCCCCCAACTTGACGGCTTCAACGGCGCGTTGGATTGAGCCTTGCCCAGTAAGGATTATTATGGGCAACAAGGGATCGATACTCTTTAGACGAGTCATCAGGTCGAGAGCATTGCCGTCAGGCAACTCGTAATCGAGAATCGCAGCGTCGGGACGGTGGGTTCGGCAGATGTGCTCAGCCTCGAGGCAATTCCCAGCGGTCAAGGCTTTAAGGCTGTTTGCTGATAGGAATTCGCCGAGGAGAGCTCGCTGTCGCACATCATCCTCGACAATCAGAATCACGTCTTCAGGCATGCCTGTCACCCCTATCTACGACACGGGGCTGCTTTCGATCTGTAAGTTCCCATTCTGGAAGCTCAAGCTTGGACGCGCTGAGCGTTCCATTCCAAGATTCGACCATTAGCTAATGATATAGGAAGTCTGACCTTTCTACTGTCACGTTTCATGAACGAGTCGGTGCTCACTCACACACGAAGTGTTCGCCGGGGATATCGCCGGGCGACGATTGCTAGCCAGGCGTCGAAAAAACTATGATTCGAGCGGGTTCGGGAAGGCGCGATGTTCGGCCGTGCCCTTAAGTCATCTGAAATGCGCCCGCGCTTCAGCGCCTGAAACTCTCCCGCGCTGTTCTTCGTTCTTTGGAGGTCGGTGCGTCCCAGCAAAGTCCTGCGATAAGACATCAGTCCAGAAAACCCAGGAAAACGGCATCGATACGCACCACGACCATTTCTTAACGATTGCCGATAAGTCACACGCAAACACAAGCTTGGCAGTATTGCCGACAAACCTAACCCGTTCGGCACGAGCCGTGCACTTCTTCCGTTGCCCCCCCAGGGGTTTGGCAGCTGGTGGTAAGGCGAATCTCACACACCAAGCTGCTGAACCTGGCCCCGAAGAGAATTCTTCAGTCCGCACCAGAAACTAGATCGAAAAGGAAAACACGGTGCCAAAGGTGACAGACGTCAGAGTCCTCCTTGTGAGCGACAACATCCCGACGATAGATACTCTTCGCCACTTCATGAAGCCGATGGAGATGCATGTCGAGGTCTGCTCCGACATCGGCTCAGCAACCCGGAACCTTTGCCGTCGCAAGTTCGAAGCCGTCATAGTTGAATTCAAGGACCCCGCAGAAACCCTGGAGCTCATCACCAGGTCGCGTGGAATGACGTCTCACAAGGGAGCCGTGGTATTGGCGATCTTGAATGGCAGCAGTGAAATGCCTGCCGCTTTTCGGGCTGGCGCCAACTTTGCGCTGGTAAGGCCTTTGCTTCCGGCGATCTTAATGCGTACTCTCAAGGCGTCTTACCCTCTCATGGTACGGGAAAGAAGGCGGTACTTTCGTCATCCTTTACAGATCCCCATCTATTTCTCCAGTATCTCCCGCCCTGAGTTCGTGGCCACCTCAATTAATGTCAGCGAGGGTGGCATGGCTCTCGCCAGCTCGGTTGGTCTGCAGGTAGGAGAAAGAGTCAGTCTGAGGCTAACCCTGCCGGGCACGAGGGGCACAACAACAATAGTCGCTGAGGTCTGCTGGGTCGATAACGCAGGGCGCATGGGACTAGTATTCGTCCAAGTCTCCACGGTCACGCTCGAACAATTGCAGTCCTGGATTGCCGATCGTATGGAGGAATGTCAACGTTGCTGACGAGGTTCCTGCTAAGAATCAGGAACAATGGGACTGGCTCCAGCGGGTGATCACCGGCCACAAGACCTATCGGATAATGAGAAGTTGCGAGTGGCTGAAGTTGGAACTCGCGCTCGAGCAGGCGCGCTTACTGCTTAGAGAGTGACCGCAAAGAATTGTCATCAATATGGCTTTCAGGCGCCAGCCAATGGACAAAGTCTCTGGCGCTGATGTGTGCCGGCTTTTGAACCTCCTTCGTCTCAAGGCCAGACTCCAGGTCTGCTTGTTTGCCCGTGTTGCGCATTACCTTCCATGTCTTCGTCTTCATTAGTCTTTGCCTCGCTTCACGGCAGAAGAGCGATACGCTGCAGCTGGCGCTGGTGCCCGCACCACATTCATGAAGCTATCCATCGCCTGCATCAACTGCGAATCTACCTCATCTGCGATCGTCATGACATCGGGTAACAGCAAGCTGAAATCCAGAGCGCTGAGGTTGCCCTGCAACGTCCCGAAGAGGGTCACCTGCAGTATCCGGGAGTCGTGCACCAGCATCCCAGGCGTGTAGCCTGCAGTTGTCGCATCTGACCATGGGCCACGGCGGCGATCAAACAGATGGAATCGCTCTCTTGCCCCGGGATGGTGGGCTTTCCGAGGCGCACAATCAATTCTTCACTCAGCTTAGGAAGATATCCCGTCCGTTCCTGGTCGGTAAGCGCAATTCGACTGAGTTCTTTATTCTTTTTTACCCTCTCTAACCAGTCCGTGACAATGTGGTTTGTACAACGGAGCAATATCGCGGCAACTTGCAGGAGGTTTCCGAGTGACCATCTTTTCGCGGACGAAATTTGCAAGTTTTCCGACCTCGAATGGTTTCACTAGGATTTCGTCCGCTTTCAGAAAAATTGCTTCCATAGCGCGCTTGACGGCGGGGTAGCCGCTGACCAGCAGCGTAAGCGCATCTGGCTGGGAGCGACGCATCGCGGTAACCACTGCAAAACCATCGCTCGGGTTCGGCATGTGTAGGTCGGTGATGAGCACATCGAAGCTTTCTGTAGCGATAAGTTTTAGGGCTTGGGGCACGCCGGTGGCCGGGATTACATCAAATCCCTTGCTCTCAAGCGACACCCTCATCATGTCGCGAACACCTTCGTCGTCATCCACAAGCAGAACCCTATGCGAAGTGCTCTTTTTGGCCTGAGTCATATACACCTCTTCACAGCGGACAATGTTAACTATGAACTAACTGTCATTTCTTACAATGTACCAAAGTGACCGTTTTTGAGATTTGTTAAGTCGTATTTCTATTTCAGCGTGGTAGGATTTGCGCAATGCGGCTGCGGAGTAGATGGCGGAAACTAACCGTTATATCGGCGCTTCTCGAAACCCGCAAGACTCCAACTTGTTGCGGTGAAGGAAGAGAACGATCGCCTCAGGCTGCTAGAGAGTGGTATGACAACCTGACCAGCTGGACCCAGAAGGACATGATATCGTTCCGAATTGGAGTTAATTACCCAAAGTGATCAGTTTTAGACAGACAGCGCTGTGTGTCGTCATGCAATCTGAATATAGAGTATGCACTACGTCTCTGGATCGCGCAGATCCGTAAGTGCGTTGCATAAGACTTGCGATGCTATTTAAAGGCACTCGTACGTTGGGCCTGTAGTTAGCAGGAGGACCGATGTGATCCCGACTTATCTCACCTCCAAGAGACTCATTCTGTGTGTTGCCGATGACCAAGCGATCCTGAATTACGAACAAGCTTTGCTGGAAAGATCTGGATATGCGGTTATAACAGCAATGTCCGCGGAACAAGCTCTCAGACTTGTGACCATGTGCGAGTGCGATGCAGTACTCCTCGACTGCGAGATGCCCGTGGTAAGTGGATATGAAGTTGCCTTCCAAATAAAGAACATAAGCCCCGATCTGATAATCATATTGCTTTCCGGTAGCGAGGTCCCGACTCATGCGTTGGTGCTTGTGGATGCCGTTGTACATAAACTGGATGCAAGTCGACAGTTGCTACCACTGATTGCCGAGCTTTGTGCGTACACTCAAGACGCACGACAGAAGCAAGCCGATGTGAGTTTGCAGATTGGCGATGACTTTTCCCGCCCCTCCCCGAGAGTCTTCTCTGAGTACGACCTATGCCGCTTGCAATTACCATCGCAAAAGCGAGAAGAAGATTCTTGATGAATACCGAGTAGAAGGATGAACTGGTGTTGGAACACCGGAGGGGTCGAAAAGCCGCGTTGTGCCCTAGCCTCAATGCCGCTCGGGCAGCCCACTCTCCGTCTCAACAGCCGCTGCTTAGCTTTTCTTGCATACGGTGTTGCATTCCCAAAACAAATGAGAGTTGGCTTATTCGGGGCCGCGCGTATCGCGATGGGTTCTGGAAAGACAAATCTAAATTGTTCCAATAGCTTGGGGGGTGTCAGAACTGCCGAAGCTACGGCACTTGCCGATATCTCGGCACTTTGTCCGGCTTTCCGACATGCAAGGAAAAGCACGCTCGCTCCACCAACTGGGGCGCGCAGAGAGAGCGCCTAGCTTTCAGCCATCAATTGCCTGGCCGGGCGCGAGGTCAGAGAAACACTGAGCGCTACTGAGGCAATGAGAGCTACTAACTTAAGGCGACAGGCAGATCAAATGAAGGCTCGACGTGAAAAGAGCGATCCTTGATGGCTCAGATTCTGATCGTTGAAAGCCACGCTTCCAGCAGGGAATACCTGCGATCCGTACTCGAACGCCTCGGCCATCAGGTCACGGAAGCCCAAAATGATGAGGAAGGGCTGGAGTTTGCTCGCCTGGGTCCCCCGGCGATCGTATTCATTGATATCTTGATGCCTACGATGGATGGCTATGAGTTTGTCAGCGCGCTGCGCAGCCAACCGGAGCAATCTGCTCTGCCCGTGGTCTTTTGGACCGCCGCCTACCTTAAACGCGAGGCTTTGGGACTTGCCCAAGAATGCGGTGTGCATCACATTGCGGACAAGTCAGCACTGCCCGAGGAAATTTCCTGGATCGTGGAGCAATGTCTGGGCGAGGATGCCATATCTGCCGCGCCTGCGCGAGACGAGACAGTCATTCCACAACATCCAAGGATCGCCCACGTTACAGCTACACAGAGGGCGGACGATCTACAAACTTGCAACCGCCGTTTATCAGCGCTGAGCGAGCTAGGACGCGCCATAGCCAACCAAGACAATGTGCCATCATTGCTGAAGGAAGTCTGTGAAGGCGCACGGTATCTGCTCGGGGCAAGAGTTGCATTCGCTTTCACGATTGATCCCCACTCAAAACGGGTGAATTTCACACATTTGACCGGCACTTCTATGCCCGTGCTGCCCGAGGCCATTGATAAGGTTTGCCTTCTCTGGCAGGAGAACCTAACGGCAACAAAAAGAATCGACCGCGTGGATGCCGATCATGGGGTGATGGCCCACGCTTTTCAAGCCGCTCTTCCGCGATGTATTAAGCCATACCTCGGTGCAGCCATGCTTAACCCTATCGGCGGGATGGTGGGAGCGCTCGTTCTAGGAACAAAGATTGGAGTACCAGATTTTGATGAAGAGGATACACTCATCGCGAGTGCCGTCGCCGCCCAGGCGGGTGTGGCTTATCAAAACTGGGCACGCAGAGCGGATCTCCAGGAGAGTTTGACTGAACTTCAGGCCGAGATTGCGCTTCGCAGAAAGGCAGAGTCTGAACTACACAATGTTGAGGAGGATTACGAATCCAGCATTCGAACTGCCCCGTACGGTATCTATCGCGCTGATCCCGACGGAAAGCTGTTGGTGGTGAACAAGGTCATGGCAGAAATGCTCGGCTATGATTCGGAGCGGGAAGTTGTCGAACTCCAGACCACCGAGGAGATCTTTTGTGAGCAGGATGAGCGGCAGCGGTTGATCGCACGCTATGGAGCGCGCGACCTTGTCATGAACGTCGAGGTAAAATGGAAGCAGAAGGGTGGCGCCCACGTTAACGTCAAACTAAACGGCTGGCCTAAGTTGGGTCAAGACGGGAAATTGATCTGGTATGAGGTCTTTGTGGAGAACGTGACAGCCCACAGGAAAATCGAACTACAGGTGCAACAAGCGCAGAGGATGGATGCTGTTGGTCAGTTCGCTGGGGGTGTTGCTCACGATTTCAACAACTTGCTAATGATTATTTCTGGCTATGCAGACCTAATACAAACGGCCGATTTCGAGAAGAATGCGGTGATTGAGCGTGTGGGGCACATAGCGCGAGCGGCAAAACAGGCTGCGGCTGTCACCAAACAATTGCTGGCATTTAGTCGCACTCAGCCCGAACAATCGGGAAATGTGGATCTGAGTTCTCTGCTAGAAGAGCTGGAAGATGTGATACCGCGTCTTGCCGGAGAGCACATTCGATGCAGTATTAAATGTGCGCCGTCGCCAAGACGTCTCAGGATAGACCGGAGCGAAATCGAGCAGGTGCTCCTCAACTTGGTCGTGAATGCACGCGACGCAATGCCTGACGGAGGCAAGCTCACGATTGAAACCGCGCATGTTGACGTTGATGAGTCGCATGTGCAGCAGCAGTGTGCCCACTTGATACCAGGTCCATACGCACGGATTACAGTCAGCGACACAGGAATTGGAATGGACGAAGCGACAAAAGCGCGCCTTTTCGAGCCATTTTTCACTACCAAACAACGCGGCCTGGGGACCGGGTTGGGATTATCCATGGTTTCCGGAATTGTGAAACGGAGTGGGGGTGACACATGGGTTTACAGTTTTCCAGGAAAGGGCAGCACATTCACTGTTTACCTGCCTGTTGTCGAAGATCCTTCGGAGACGAAAGAGCTACGATCACAATCGGAGACAATTCCGACTGGATCCGAAACGATTTTGCTCGTCGCGCATGAGCAGGGACTTCGCACCGCAGTTTGTGAATTCTTGCGGTCGACCGGCTACGTTGTGCTTGAGGCCTCCAATGGTATGGAAGCCTTGCACATGTGTGGAGACTATCAGGAACGCATCGATGTGCTGTTGACTGACTACATTATGCCCGGGCTTAGTGGACCAGGGTTGGGCGGTCTGGCGATAAAGCAACGACCAACTCTCCGTATTATCTGTATGTCTGGCTATACTGGCCGCATAACTCAGATACCGGGTTCCTGTAAAACCATAACCTTCCTGCAAAAGCCTTTCAGCCTTTCAGTGCTTGCGCAAACCGTGCGCGACGTGTTGACGGACTATCAACGCTATTCCGCGTCAGCCGAAATTAGTCAAACTGGTGGAGCTTGTGGCTCATAACTTTAGTTCGGAGTCTTACTTGGATAACCGCCTACAATTGAGGCTATGAGACATTACACCATCAAAATGATGAATGGCTTTGCCCTATTCAACTGCGCGCTTTGTAAGCACTTCGTCACCACGCGGGAGTTCAGCAGAGAGAATGGCAGCTGTCGCACCCAAGCGGCTATCGCAATGAACGAGCATGCTAGGGCCGCACATGGCGTCCCCACACCCGTGTCGTCGCATGATGCTGCAGATGTGGCAAGCTCATTAACGCGCCGTTTACCAGAGGCAATGAAAGGCCGTGCTGTATGACACCTGAAACGTACTACACAGTGCGGCGCATAAAGCCCCCTTGCGGATCTGGCCTTGCCGTGCTCTTCGATCTCACCTACCGGCCGATGTGGCGCCTGGAACGGAGCGATGGAGGCCAGTGGTGTGACTTCTTGGTCGAACAGAAGGAAGTTGGAGCGGGCTAGTCCCCCACTATGCGACTTCATTAGGACCGTCGCGTTAGTGCTGATTGTTTTTTCCCCTGTGCACTCCGCAGGCTCAGCCGATGCAGGCCACGCTTCATAACTCACTCCCAAATTGGGAAAGCAACGATTTATTTCGCACAACTGTTCAATTGTGAACAATTCCCAAATCTGCGCGGTTGTAAAGTTGATGCCGCAGAGGCGGTTGCAAAAGGAAATCGCGCGGCCCTCCCCCGTCGTCCGCCGGTTTCCTTTTCGACTGCGCAGATGCTTTGTGACGCGCTAGACAACTGCGCGGGAATTATCTCCTTGCGGAACGTCCATATGGCCATCGGGAGAATCATGTCTCTCGGATTGCGCTGCACAAACAGTCAGCCACCAAATGGCGCCAAGGGAGATGCCATGCGGGAACCAGCCGATGGAGGGGTCATTATTTGGAGAGAACCGAGGCCCGGTTGAGGGGTTTCGGCAATAGAAGAAGGCATGCGGATGAAGTCAACGCTGATTAACGAACGGGTTCTGGGCAGCCGCGGGAGCGCTGCCGGCGACCTTCGCGACTCCGAATCCAAGCTCGAAGGTGCGGCCTCGCCAAAATTAACCAGCCAGACGCGGCGCCCAGTGGGGGCGGCTTTCAAACTACTACGATTTCAGCCGGCACCTGTGCCCTCGAACATTGGGAGGAAAAGAGAGAAAAGCCATCGATCTTTACTTTGGTTGAGTGGCCCAATTTTCGCGGTGCTAACTTTGTCGACTGCACTACTGGGCCAAGCATCCCGATATTCCGAGGCAGCGGCACCGGCAATCGCTGACTGGAGTAACCACCACGTTATCTTCTCCCGACCCTCCACTGCGGAACAGGCCGAGCGGGTAGAACAGGACCCCCGCTATCGGCAGCAGATCGGTCGCCAATTGCCCGCGGTGGACGCAGATCGAGTGGAGATTGACCCGGTGGGTGGGTCCGAGTGGCGCAATCGTCGAAGGGTCTCGCGCCCCGGCAAGGATCAGGAACTCAATACGGACTGGTCGGAGAATATGGGCATAGGCGCGACGGTCGGCGCCGGGAATTACGCGGCAAAGTACTCGTTTGACGGAACAAAAGCCAACTGTGTCGCGGATTTCGTCGTCTACAGCACCGGCCTTGCCGGGTCGAGCACGCAAGCCAGCCTCGTGGCTTACAACAATGTCTATTCCGCCTGTAACGAACTTAATCTGGGTACAGCGGCAAACTTCGCAATGCTCGCTTCATCTACCATCACGAGTACGGGAGCCTCTGTGGTCTCGGGCGGTAACATTGGTATCTCCCCGGGCACCAGCCTTACTGGTTTTCCCCCCGGCGTGCTTACTGCTCCCGCAGTGGAGCACCTCGGCGACGCCGTGGCGGCGCAGGCGGAAGCTGACGCCAATACTGCATACATCTTCTACAAGGGGTTGACCGGCGCAGCGCTAATTGCGCCCGTTCTGGACGGACTGACTTTCACGCCCGGCCTGTACAACGCCGCCGTTACCCTTACCTTGAATGCCGGACAAACCGTGACGCTCAATGGAAGCGGAACCTACATCTTCCAGATCGGGAGCACGCTTGAAATCGCTGGCACGGTGGTGTTGTCCGGTGGCGCAACGGCCGGCAACGTGATTTGGCTGGTGGGCAGCTCCGCCACGATCGACGCGACCGCCGTCGCAGTGGGAGACATCCTCGCGGATGCTTCGATCACGCTAGACCCCGGCGCTTCGATTACAGGCAGAGCGATTGCTCTGACCGCGGCCGTGACCATGATCGACAACTCAGTCACGACCGTGGACACGGTGCCTTCGGTCTACTGGGCCTATGACACCTTCGCCACGGTTGTGACCTCGCCAGCGTTTTCGTTTGACGGCACGGGACTTATAGTGACGCAGCAAAATGCGGTGGGGCACGGGATCGTGCTCCTGTTGAAATGGGAATCTTCAGCCACTGAAGCTATCATAGCCCCAGGCCGGCCCCGGAATGTAAGGCCCGCTTTGTTCACGACCTGTACTGCGCCCTGCAAGACCCTGTTCTTCCTCGAAGATTTGGGCGTACCGGCTGGCGACACCGCGTCGTCCGTTTTCTACGACTACGGCCACGACGCCGCCTATGTAGGAGATGACCTCGGCTATCTTCATAAGTTCAATCCAGTATTCGAAGGAGCTCCCGCTGAGGTGACAACGGGAGGCTGGCCCGTGAAGATGAACCCAGCCGCCCCCACGGCCCTCACCAGTCCGGTTCACGATTCTGCAACGGGGAATGTGTTTGTGGAGGACCTAGGCGGGTTCCTGTACCGAGTCAACTCGTCGACGGCCGCCGTTACCCAGTCCGGCCAGTTGGACTTCTCGGGAGAGCATGATTCCGGCCCGGGCTTAGTGCAGGGTCCGGTCGTCGATTCCGTTGCGGGAGTGGTGTATGTGTTCGCGACGAGCGACGGTAGCGAGAGTTGCCCGGGTAGGGCAGACTGTACTGCCGTTTACCGGTTTACTACCCGCTTTGCCGCTGGCACTACTGGCTCTGAGGTGAAGGTCGGAAACAGCTCGACTCAGCCCACGGCGCCGAGCCCGATGTACATTGGCGCGTTTGACAGCACGTACAGAAATTCGACGAATGCTACCGGACACCTCTACGTTTGCGGCAACACAGGCGGCGATCCGACCATCTACCAGATTTCCATTAGGGACGGCGTGCTAGGGACGGTAACTCCTGGGCCTGCTCTTGCGACGGGCACAACGCCGTGCTCTCCTGTGACCGATGTCTTCAATCCTAATGTTACCGGGGGTGCGACCGAGTGGGTGTTCGCCAGTGCCGAAGCCGATGGAAACTCCTCGGGGTGCTCTGGCGGATGCATCTTCAATTTCAAGGACACCCCTTGGGAGCCGTCGAACCTATACACGCTGGGGCAGGAGGTACTGGATAGCAACCTTCATATTGAGGTCGTGGAACTCGGGGGTCTGTCGGGCATTACCGCCCCCTTTTGGGACGGCACCACGGGCGGCACCACCCTCACGGACGGCACCCTGATATGGATGGATCAAGGACCGGCGACCGTCGTCACCCCAGCTGCTTGGGCGGCCAACACTAAGTATCTTGAGGGCGCGCTTATCCTCGACATCAACGGCAACGCCGAGTTGGTAACGGCTTCCCCGGCTAGTGGCGGCAGCACGTCCGGGACTGCGAGGCCGACATTTAGTACGATCCCCGGTGGTCCCACGGGTGATGGCACGACGGGGTTGGTGTGGACAAACGTCGGTGCGATCGCGACCGCTAACCTGCCCGCCGCCGGAGGCACGAGCGGCATTATCATTGACAACACTGTGGGCGCGGCAACCGAGGGCGGAGCTTCCCAGGTTTACTTCTCTACGTTGTCTAACCAGACCTGTGGTATATCGACTACATCGGGCGGGTGCGCGGTGCAGGTGTCGCAATCCGCATTACATTAGCGCGACTTCGACTAGGACGGAACATTTTGTGATAGCGATGGCAGATGCCGCTCGGAATGGCTGGCCAGAGCCATACACCCTTGGCCATGGAGTCCCCTTTCTCCTAATAGGGCGACGGTAGCCTCTCTGCCATGCGCAGGCAGGACCGTAAGTCTTCCTCGACGGTTTGAATGTAGAAAGCAACGTCGTTTAAGTTCTCCGTAGGATGTTTAGCTATATCTCACCCAAGATAGCGCAGACTTTTCTCTTGCCAAAGCACTAAAGTGGAGATAGTTCGTCTTCTTTTCCCTCATCCTTCTTTCCTTGGCCAAACCTCAGAGCAGGTACCTCCCGTGAAGGCTAGGTCCAACCTTTATATTGGCAGTCCTGTGTTCCGATATATCTGCGGTGCAGCGTAGCGGGACCGCCGCGCGGCCCTGATTGCGATTCATAATGCTTGAGCTTTCGGTAGAGCGTCGTTTTTCCGATGCCCAATAGTCTGGCCGCCTGCAGCTTGTCGCCATTGAGTTCAGCGACGGCATTTAGGATGGTCTGCTTCTCGAGCTCTGCGATCCGAATGATTTTTCGGGGGGGGGCCTTTCCAGTCGAGGCTTCCGGCTTTGGGAAATTCGCAATCTCAGGTGGCAAATCTGCGGTGTGAATCAGCGAACCGCGGCTAAGGGCGCAGGTACGCTCCACGCAGTTCTCGAGTTGGCGCACGTTGCCGGGCCAGTCATGGACGATCATGGCCTTGAGAGCTTCTCCGCTGAAGACTTTCTCCTGCCCGGAATTGCGCACAATGCGATCCAGGAAATGCGCAATGAGTGGAGGAATGTCCTGCCGCCGCTCTCGCAGGGGAGGAATGCGAAGGCTGAGTAAGCTGAGATGGATGTAGAGGTCGCGCCGGAATTTGCCGTGCGTCACGGCTTGCTCCAAATCGCGGTTGGTCGCCGCCATGATGCGAACGTTGATGAGAGCACCTCGAGTTCTCCCGACCGTGCGAATTTCCTTTTCCTGGATGGCCCGCAACAGCTTGGCTTGCAGATCGGCGGGAAGTTCACCGACTTCCTCGAGGAACACGGTTCCGCCTTCGGCGATGGCCGTCAGGCTATCTTGGGACTGGTTGGAGCCGGTGAGGGTCCGTTTGATGTAGCCGAAAAGTGCACACTCGATCAGAGCGGGCACCACTGATCCGCAATCGATCGGAATAAAGGGCTTGTCGCGGGAAGGACTGGAGTAGTGGATGCAGCGCGCGGCCATCCCCTTGCCGGTGCCACTTTCACCTACGATCAGAACTGGGTGCATGCTCTCAGCTGCTCTCCCGATGATATGGTCGAGCTTCTGCATTTCGAGAGTTCGACCGATGCCGCAGGGTCCTTGTTTCGAGCCTCCTCCTCCGGCACCAGACATTTCCCCGACTCCAGCTTCAGATGGCTGGCAATGCGCCCCAGTCGCTTCCCTTCGTAGGCGCTCACGGCTATCAGGGTCTTGCGGTGCGTGCCGATCGAAATAGGCCTTTGCAGTCCCCTTCGAGCGTTCTAGGCTTTCTTTCCGTTCCATCAAGAACCTCGTTTCCCTGCGACAAGACCTACACTCGCGTGCTCAATTTGATCTTCTTTGTACGGGCACGATGCCCAAGGTAGAACCCCTGCCAAAGGATGTGGTTCGGACAACTGACTCGCCGCCACAGTTCGCATCACAGAATGTCCATAAGTCCACTCGAACGACGACTCTGGTCCGGGCAAACGCAGCACGTAAATCTGTTTCCCTGAACCTTCGTATCACGTTCGCAAAGGTCAATGGCTCTCGCAGTTGGCAAGTGTCTACTGGATACGTTCTCGGAGTATGGAGATTTCGATCGGTTTTACAAGGATCTCGTCAGCTTGTAAACCGCTGGCTGATAGCGCTTGGTCGAGCTGTGGGCAACCGCTCAACACCAGAGTTACTGCCTCCAGGTGCGTGTCTCGCATCGCGCTGACGACGGTAAACCCATCACCGGCATGGGGCATGTGCAGGTCAGAGAGAAGAGCGCCAAAATCTTCTGCCGCGACACGGCTGAGCGCTTCGCGTACATTTGATACCGGGACCATGTCGAAGCCGTCGCGTTCCAGTGTTGTCCGTAGCATATCGCGTACGGCGTCACCATCCTCTGCCAATAGAAGTCTAGCCATCCTCGCTACTTCTTTCTGCCCCCCCGAGACATGTCGTACGTTAGCTTTGGCTAACAAGGTAGGGGAATGCCTTAACCGTTGTCTGTTCAAAACTGCACACCATCTAGTGCAAGGCTATTTGCACGATTGGTTCTTTAGCAACTTTCCGTCAGAGAGTTTTCCTACTGGGCTGCGTCGACTCTGGGTAGCGATCCTACGTTTTTGACAAACAGGAGGGGAGCGGCTTTTCTTGTTCGGATTTCGTAAACAAGCCTGCTTTCGGTCTTGCTTTTTGTCCGTGTCGGGCAGACGACGGGGAGGTGGTCTAAAAAGAATCCAGAGGGTCCAAACTCTGGCGACATCCGACTTGGTCGCGCGATTGGGCATTCTGAGCGCTCTACTCGTGCTGGGACGCCAAGAGCGGGGGCCAATACAATTACGGGGACGGTTTCCGGTTCCGGTCCGGCGACGCATTTAATCGATGCGAAGGCGTGGGAGACGGTGTGGGTAGCCAAGTGCTTCAGAAAGTCCGCCGCTGATTGAAGCGGCGTCTCGCACATCTTGTTCATTGACCGCACGCCCGCAGTCTTTACACGTCATGAAAGTGCCGCCTGCAATGTTTCTGGTTGTCGTATACATGCCTAAGACTATCGTTCATTGGCAGGTGGTGCTGGAGCACCGGTACACCACCTAAGGGGGAGTTTATAAACTTAAGGTCAAACCAATCGCGCTAATGCCGAAAAAAGTCGCGTACGCTGTAGTCACTATGTACCGCATCGGTAGAGACAATGGGGGTACGACCCTCGTGTGTCGTGCCTGCACTCATACGGAGCGCATCCAAGACTTTAAACGAAGCATTGGAAACCCACGAACGCTGCCGGCTCAGGCGATGCTGAAGCACGTCCATGCTGAGCACAGCGGTGAAACTCACGTGCGTGCAATGGCAATGGAAGGGCAGCACGCACCCCGATAGCGATCTCAAACTTTCGTTTTGCTAAGTATCGGTGGGGCATCCGTGTATGGCCACAAACAATCTGGCGGCCACTGAAAAACGGCCTTGGGTTTGTGAGTGAGGTCCTTGGAACTCGGGTCATCAGGACGCTGGCCGGAATCATTAGCTGGTACTTCCATTATCATGCGAGCCCCATCAAACAATAGTTGGCGCAGTATCTCCCTAAACTGCGCCATCAGAGGAAAACAGCGGACAACTGGGGCGGGCCGCGTGATGTCCTTTAGCATCTCACTCCTTGGGATCAACTTACCGCCGGGGATTATTGGGCACTTGTTCACTATCGCTCAGTGTTTGGAATAAATGATCCCGGTTTGGGAATGGGTTACAGAGGCCGCAGAACTGGGCAGCTAAGGAATGGAGATCCGTATCTGCGGACGCTGCTGGTGACCCCCCTCGTCGAAGCATGGCCGCCCCATCCCGCAAGACTTGGTTTTGTTACGTTTTCGGAACGCGGAACAAATGCTGCTGTTGACGTGTGTAACCTCGAATAGCATAATTGTTTCTCCGAGCACTGGGTTCTTGGGTTCCTTTAGCATTGAGAGGGGGCCGATTCATGACACCCGTGGCAGCGGTCAAGAAACGCCGCAAGTTTGACCTCAAGACTTTCTTTTCGACTATTGACGGTGGCAGGACAATCGCAGCCGCTCGCAAAAAGCAGACAATCTTTGCTCAGGGTGACCCGGCCAATTCTGTTTTTTATATCCAGAATGGAAAGGTAAAACTCACAGTTCTGTCGAGTAGCGGAAAGGAAGCCACAATAGGCATTCTGAATGAGCGTGATTTCTTCGGAGAAGGTTGCCTCGCAGCACAGCCTCTTCGCATGTGCACCGCGACCGCAATGACTGACTGCGTGCTGATGCGGATTGATAAGAAATCCATAATGGAAGTGATCCACCGGGAACGCTCGTTTTCCGATATGTTCGTAACCTACTTGCTGACGCGAAACATTCGATATGAAGAGGACTTGGTTGACCAGCTTTTCAACTCTAGCGAGAAAAGGCTGGCTCGCATATTGTTATTGCTAGCCCATTTCGGCAAGGACGGAAAACCGGAAGTGGCGATTCCCAGAATCAGTCAGGAGACTCTGGCAGAGATGGTGGGTACAACCCGCTCGCGGGTGAACTTCTTCATGAACAGATTCCGGAAGTTGGGCTTCGTTCGTTACAACGGTGAGCTTGAGGTCCACAGCTCGCTACTGAATGTCGTGCTTCATGATTAGGGTTATGAGTTAAGGCGGCAGGCTCGGTGACTATAGCGTTGCCTGTCAATTTGATCGACATCGCCATTCACTCATTGACCCTGCACAGCCCGATCCCTCAGTGAGTACAAATGCCTGTTCTCGACAGTTGTTTTGGTAGCAGGTGCGGCTTGTCTGCTGGCTCATCTTCCGGTTTCCCGCGGATCTGGGTAGGGGACGCGGAGGATCGGGATCTGCCGCAACTGCTGTGGCATCGCCACCGATTGGTGCAGATGCGCAGCCGGGTGATGAATCAACTGCATGTGGTGGCGCTCAACGAAGGTGTGCGGCGCAAGAAGGCGTTGTGGCGGTCGGTGGGACGCATCGAACTGGAATCGTTGGTGCTGGCTCCGTGGGCCAGCCGGCGACGCCAGGATCGGCTCGACTTACTCGACCAGCTCACTCCTAAGATTCAGGAACTGACCCGAGCGCTGGAAGAGGAAGTGGACAAGCGACCGGTGACGCGGCGACTGACGACCCATCCCGGCGTAGGTCCGCTGACGGCCTTGGCGTTCGTGGGGCAAAATTGCACACAGCGGAGACGTAATGAAGCTCTGGATGTGGTTGTTTGTCGGGTTTAGTGTCACCGGAATCTCATTCAGGCTGATTGTCGTAACCCACGCTTCGTGCGGATTCTCCCACAGGAGGGACTATGCTAGGTTACGGTTTGTTGGGAACGTTTGTTGCGATCGCAGTAATTGTGTTGATCGTCCGCGCTCCAAGAACCATACAGCCCACGAAAACCGATCACGCACACCATTCTAGGAGTCCGGACCATGGCAAACTTCTTCTTCACGGGCCGTAGCGGAGGCCAACAAGCGATCAACCTGGACCAAATTCGCGTGGTAAGCCAAGACACAGTGACCGGCAGGGTCAGCATCTCCTTCCAGCCCGAGCATACAATCGCGCTTGATGGGGAGGTGGCGAGGCAGTTCGTGGACATGCTAAGCCGACTGAAGTCCGAGGCCAAGGCTTTAGCGCACGCACGGGGCGGTGAAGCGGAGCGACCGGGCGGAGGTTACGCCGAGGAACGCCATAGGGCCTAGCCATTGGTCCTAAATGGAACGCATGCCAGAATGAAAGATGGGCGGTCTTGAGGGTCCGAATGTCAGTTACCCGGCGCTAACCCAATGACCGCCCAAAGGGCCGTCCGTCTTCTCAGCGGACTCCCACGCCTGCCAGACTACTGCTCCCCTGATCGTGTGACTGTTCAAAGTAGCTCAGTAAATTTTGGAGTGCCCCCAGTGGGAGCGACTCCAAAACACTGGTAGAGAACTCAATCGTGTCGTTAGTCTATGCACCTAGAAATGTGCAATTGTGAACAGTCAGAGTTGAAGAAGTCCGCTATTCTCGAAGAGAATGACACCTCCTCGGGGCGGAGGCAAAGGAGTGGCAGTATGCCCAGAATCTTATTGGCCGAGGACGACGACGCAGTCCGCGACATGCTACGGACAGCACTAGAACGTGATGGCTTCGAGGTAGCTGCCGTATCGAACGTGCGCGACGCGCTCCGTTGCATCGCGACCGAGAACTTTGACGCACTGCTTTCCGACTTACACATGCCACACGCCGGTGATGGGTTTACTGTCGTCAGCGCGATGCGACACACGCACCCGAACGCAGTAACGCTGGTGCTCAGCGGGTACCCAGCGCTTGACGAAGCACTATCTGCCATCCGCCTGCAGGCAGATGAGATTCTTGTAAAGCCAATCGAAATCTCCTCACTCCGAGAGCATATCCACCGGAAAATTGCCAACCCCGCACCCTTCAGGCCGCTGCCCACACAAAGTGTAGCCTCCATACTGGAGCATAACCTTGATGCAACGATTCAGGACTGGATGGCGCTGGTAGAATACGATGAAGAGCTGACCTGTGTCCCATTGAGCTTTGAGAGCCGCACCGGTCATCTTCCCAATCTCATCGCTGATCTGATTTGGCGCTTACGTCTCCCTCAAGCTGAGAAAGCAGACATTTCCATCTCCGCACGCCAACACGGAGAGCTACGCCGTCAACAAGGTTATACTGCCGCGATGGTGGTCGAGGAATCGCGAATTCTGCAGGTCAGTATCTTTAACACCCTACGAAAGAATCTAGATAAAGTGGATTTCAGCAAGGTACTGAGCGACGTAATTACCATCGCAGACGAAGTGGATTCGCAATTGAAGCAGGCCGTGCTGAGCTATGTCGAAACCGACCGGACTGTTGTGTCGGTGGCCTAAGCTATAGCACCCGAACTCAAGTTGAGCGATATTGCTCAGAACAACCCAAGCAGTCGCCGATATTCTCCGGGTAAGAATGGAGGCCCCGCTATGGCCCCTGATTCCGTGAATGAATCAATCTTGAAATTTCTGAACTCTGACGACCCTTCCCGGCGAAGGAACACCCGCTGTCCATGTGGATCGATCATGACACGACAGAACACAACATTTTTCTACAATGGACAAAGCTGGGGCGTGATCCTCCGGGTTTGCCTCAAGTGTCATCCGGCACCGCATGTCAGGATCTCGCACGACGCATAGCCCACTAGCGCGCCGACGGTCTGGAGGGATGGGGAATTGTAACCGTTGCCGTAGGTGGACTATGTGGTCGTGGAGGGCTGCCCTGAGTTCTTTGAGGATATCGGGCATCGCGGGAGAAGTCCGATGGCTTCGAAAGATGACTTGGTCTCGGGCAAGGACGGCAAGAATGCCAGTGAGTTCACGCTTCGCGAATTGCGCGACAGCCTGAGCCGCGCGGGAGAGCATCACGCGTTTGAGGTGCAACGGAGCGGTGAGTGGTCGACGAAAAACCTAGATGTGCGGCTGGTTTCAATCGAACGTTGAATTTTGTACCATCTTCATGGCCAGCCAAGCTCTCTTGGCGGCATGCTCAACGTCCGGATGCTTGCAACCCAGAACTTGGCCCGAGACGGTTCCGAGGGATCAATGGGATTATGTCCACAAGACTGACTTCGGGACTGGAACAACTTCCCGATGGCCGTGACTTGAGGAACGACGACCACTCGTTCTCTCTATTGATTATGGTGTCACATCCAGTCCATAAGATGGATGGCTGAAGGTTCCGCCAATCTTGATGGGCACGATCTCTCCTGCATTTTTCTTCTTGAACAATGGCTCCACAGACTTAAGCAGAACCGATTTCACTCCCTTCGATCCCTTGGAGAGGTTGTTATCGAGTTGCAGGGTTCCATGAAGATTAATCTGCTCCGTTAACAGACCGTACGTGCCATGCAAATGAGCAAGCGCTCCCGGGACACTGAAAGACAGGTCTGAGAAAGTAGCGATGGCGCGATTGAGCGCGACATGTCCCTTCAGATTTTCAATGACGCTCGCCGGATTGTCGTTCTTTTTCTCGCCCTGAGCCAACTGACTGAGATTGTCGACCTTTTCCTGCGTCGTCGAGCGAGCGAAACTCGCAGCATCGATTCCAAAGTCTCCCTGCAGACTCACCCTTTCAATAAAAGGTCGCTTACCAGGGGGGACCAGGACTTGTGTTCTGAAGTTCATTGCTCCGGTCAAAGCGGGATGATCTGCTTTGGCGAGGAGGCGTAGCCAGTCCTGTATCTGTCCCTTCAGTTCGGTCGTGCCCAGCGAAATGGTCTTTCCTCCTACACCTTCTGGAGATGCCTTCTCTGCCACTTCGACTTGCGACACTAGTGACGTCCGCTCAAATTGCGCCTGCACTGACGATAGAGAGACGTCTCCATCGAGCCCGTTCACAATGCCATGGAATTGTGTTTTCAGGTGTACCGCATGGTCGCTCCTGGTTACTTTGAAATCGGGCGTGTCGGTACTGCCTTCGATCTCAATGTGTTCGAGCAGGCCACTGAATTTGCCGGTGGAGGCCAGGATTCCTGCAATGCCTGAAAATCCACCGAGGTCCGCACGTTCAAACTCGTACGAGCCGGAGAAACGGGTTTGACCCAAGTCCTGCGGTTGCAGGGGGCCGAATTGCCCGTCCGCGCGAATTTCTCCGGGAGGCTTCGCATTCAGCAGCGCGGCATGGAACGATAAGGGCCGGTCATCGGCTACAGAGTTTAGTGTCAATTTGTGAATTTCGAACTTGAGCGGCTCTTTTTCGGATTGGCCGGAAGCAAACTCCACGACGGCACCGTCCGCAATGATCTGGTCAATAATCAACGCCGACTGCTTCGCGCCCCCGGGCCGTGCTGTGTTCTCGATACGTTCACTGCCGGATGACATGAACATGCGCAAGCCTTCGATCCTGACACGTCGAACACGCTTAGGAGTCCGGAAAAACTCCCAGTAAGCGCCCTGGACGGTGAGCTTTTCGAGGGTGGCGATTGGCGGGTCGTTTTGATCGCTGTTGCGGTGGAAAGTCACTCCTTCGGCAATGCACCCGGGCGGGAAATATGTCCCGTGAAATGCTTTCACCTCGACCGTGCTGGAGAACCTTTCCTGCAGCGCTTTGACGACGACGTCACGCGTGAACGGCCAGCGGCAGAGCAGCACCACCGCTGCGCCGCCGATCACAACCAGTGCCAACACCGTGCCGATCTTGATCGAGCGAGATGATACCTTGGACTTTTTTTTCAAGACTTCCCTTTTTAATTCATCGAAAACGGATAGAAATCTTCAATTGGGAACTCTAAATGGCCTCTGCGAATGAGCGAACGTTCCCTTTCGAAGGCCTGCTATCTTAGTGAGTCTAACCAGACGCGGCTGAAGAATCTGATCACAAAGGAACGCTTTAGTCACGGCCCGGCTCGACTTGAGCGGGCGCGAAAGAACGGCGGGCAAAGCCTCTGCTCGGGTGGACGCGTATTCTCTCTCGATAGGCCACACTAGCCATCGATCTAGATCAGTTGGCGGGACGCTAACACGATTCCGGGCGGTTTGTCGGCCAACCGGAAATTATCCAGAAACGGGTACAGTCCTAAATAGTGCGTTGCTGGGATTTACGCGAGGGCCGTGGGGAGCGGGACCGACTGCAATTCAATTGTGACCGCGTTCCTTGCTGGCTTCCCGCTTGGCGCGGGTTTCGTTGCATCTCTGCCAAAGAAACACAAGACCAAGGATACGGCGTTTGTCGCGACCCTCAATAAACACTTGATGTCCGCCTATCGTGCTGTATGGAATGACTGCGCTGATGTCGCGTTTTGCATAGCCACAGAAGAACGCGGGAAGTAGAGATTGTGCGAGAGACGGTCTAACCCCAACTGTACGCTCGCACGAACCACCGTCGTGTTGGTACTGCCCAAGTTGGGGGCATAGACAGCCCCGCGTACCGGTAAGGGGAGAGAAGAAACCGTGATTTAGTGACCCTTGGTTACCTTGCCTGTCCCACGTACCGCCTGCACAATGGCTGGAGAAGTATAAGGAGAAATCAGTGAAAACCATACTCGCAGTTTTGGTACTCACTGCGTTGTGCGCGGCGCAGGGGAAAGTCAACGTAACCGTAATCGGGCGTCACGATTCTTACATGCCCTACAGCTACTCCTTTGTAAACGGCGGGACCGGACTCGCGCAGAACCTAAATCTCCAAGGGGCTACCTTAACGCTACAACTACCCAACGGCGACGCAGCGGTCGTCAACTGCACCAGCAAGTTTCAAGAGCGGTTCGCTGGACCCGGTAGCGTACGTTCGTGCCGCGTGCCGCTGGTGGACGATTTCGAGGCCGACTTTAGCGGGGACAGGGCGAAACTAATTTGGCCGGTTTCGCTAGATGGGAAAAAAAGCGCAACGGAAACGTACACAATTATCGCCGTATCGAAATTGACGAAGTGACTCTGCGCACGAGCTGAGAGTGATATCGGGGAATCCGTGATTGTTTCAAAGTGGCAAGCGGCACAATAGCCCGCTCCGCTCGGAGGATACCTGCGGCGGGGACGTTTCATCGAGACCTGGGTACCTAACCAGCAGACTTTGGCTCTGCGTGGCCGCCTCGACCACGCCGATCCTGCATTGAGCCGAGCGCATTCTGGTTACAGCGAACTTACGATCATGTGTTCTTACACTGAGCGCGAACGAATAGGAGCCCGGATGTGGAAGCTGGTTATTGTTCTGTTGTTATTGACGGCGCCACAGATGGATGGTCAGAACAAGGCGCAACCGGATCCAGAGCAAGCCAGAATCCTGACGCTGGAAAACGCGTGGAACCAGGCGGTGCAACAGAAAGATGCGTCCGCACTTAACATGCTGCTGGCGCCGGATCTGATTTATGTCGAGTACGATGGCACGCTGATGGATAAAGCTCAGTACTTAGTCAGCGTGGAATCGCCGACGCTCGAACCCGTGCGGATTGTGAATGAATCCATGAACGTGCGCCTTTATGGGGCTGTTGCAGTGGTCAACGGCGTGTGGCGCGAGAACGGCACCAAAAATGGAAAACCCTGTCTTTTTCGCGAGCATTTTATCGACACATGGATCCGCCGAGGCGATAATTGGGTCTGCGTGGCTAGCGAATCGACGCTGATCCCAGCCCCTGCTCCACCACGTCAGCACTCTTGATTTCGAGGTCTCCTTCTAGCGTTTAAGCGGCTCGGCGTACACACTCTACTTTTTCAATGTGCGGATATAAGCCACCAGCCCCTTAATGTCATCCGGTTTCAAAGACTTTCCGTACGCGGGCATCTTGTTCTTGCCGTTCGTAATGACAGTGGAGAGGTCCGCGTCCGACATGCCCTGCGCGGCGTCGGCGGTGAAATCATGGACGCCCATCGTCTTCCCCGCCGCAGAACCGGTTCCGTCGGCGCCATGGCACGCAGCACATTGCTTCAGAGCCAGAATCAGACGGGCTTGCGGCGGTTCCGAGATGGCGAACGGCGTGCCGCGTCGGCGGTCACGAACTTGTGAGCCATGCCCAGCAAGTCGCGCAGGACATCAGGCGTGACGCGAGACACGCGAACCAACACCGCGTAGCCGAGATAGTGGTCGGTCACGTAGTAAACATCGGGAGCGGCTGCGAGCAGTTCGGCGCGGTCATCGAAGCCGACACGAACCACAAGCGAATTCGGCTCAGCCGAGCGATGGGTAGGCACGCACGCCATGAGTTTTCCGCGAACCTTGAGCGCGGGTGCTCCGTATGCTGTGCTCTCCTCCACGCCGGGCAACGCCAAGCCGATCTTGCGCACGGTTTCGAAGTTAATTGTGCTCTTTGGCATAACTTGCCCGGTTCTAACCTGCTACGAAAAGAGCCGAGGCTGAATCTGTACAAGCTCCACTGTTCCACATCGTCGTTACGCGTGGGTGAATGACCTTACGGTTCTTTGTAAATCAC
>Ga0070761_10000251_pt1 | contig 35882 bp, 29 predicted proteins | sample HubBroMetageREF1_FD_66724 | JGI IMG/M metagenome (GOLD analysis project Ga0070761, IMG submission 66724) | Reference soil microbial communities from the Hubbard Brook experimental Forest, New Hampshire, USA - Hubbard Brook CCASE Soil... | ecosystem: Environmental > Terrestrial > Soil >... | reverse complement strand
CACGGCGCGGCTAGCGCGCGCGAATGGTGGGGCGGGCAGTGGCGAGAAAGCGCCGCCGCTCCGCCTCATTGTCGATCTCCCCGCCCAGTTGCGCGATCAGCGCTTCCAGCGAGACTGCCTGCGCTGCCACTTTGGCGACCAGATGCCGCGCTACCGGGCCGATGTGCCGCGCCAGCTGCGCTTCCAGCTGCTGCAGGGTTTCCGGCGGGAAAGACGGCCGCTCTGGCGGCTGCGATGCCCGGGTGACGGGCACCTGCTTCTGGCTGAGGACATTCTTCAGGTAAGCGGCCAGGCGCTGGTAATGCGGCTCCATCGGCGGCGGAAAGGCGTCCAGCCAGTGCTGGCTGCTGAGGAAGTATTCGAGGCTATGCGCCGGCAGCACGTCGGCGATGCGAAACGGTAGTACCGTGACGTCACGGTGGACGGCGCGCTCGACCTCGCGGCGAACCTGCGGGGAGGCATTGGCGCTCGCCGAGAACACCAGCACCATGACGCGCGCCGCGGCAATGGCATCGACGATCTCGGCGGCCCAGTCGGCCGCCGGAGCCACATCGCGCGGCGCCACCCAGCAACCGAGCCCCTCGGCCTCCAGACGCTGCACCACGGCCAGCGCCACCGCGCGGTCCGGCTGCGAGTAGCTCACGAACACACGCCCGCCGGACATGCTTCAGGACCCCAACAGCTTCAGCGCTTTGTTGAGGCTGGTGCGCATGCGGTTGAAGGAGCGGCCGAGGTTGGCGATCTCTGCGCCGCCGCGGGTGGGGAACTCGGGCGCAGACGCATCGCCCACGCTCAGCTGGTCGGCGATGCGCGCCATGCGCTTCACCGGCCGCACCACCAGCACATACAGCACCAGATTCACCACCAGCAGCAGCGCCACGAAGACCGCGGCGAGTGAGCCCAGAAAGGCACGCAGCGCGGCGGCCGCGCGCGCCTCGGCGCCGCCGCTCGGCACCGACACCACTTGCGCACCGACCACTTCACCGGCCTGCCAGCCGAAGCCATTGCTGCTGCCGTAGCGTTCGACGACGCTTCGGGGCGCCGCCGCCGGTAGCCCGTGACAGACGAGGCAATCGGCCGAGGCGCGGATCGGCTTGGCAAAGTAGAGCGAGCGCCCCATCGGTGTGTCGCGCTCACCGAACAGCTGGTGCACGCCCGGGTCGTCGCGGAAACGGTGGATGATGTCGGCCTGCCAGTCGGTGGCGCGGTCGCGCAGGTTGGTGGGATTGAGCGTTGCTTCCTGGTAGGAATATTCCGGGCGGTTGGCGTGCAGCCGCAGGAAGTGCTCGGTCGCGGCGTAGAACGGCACCGCCTGTGGCAGGAAACGGCTCTGCAGCTGCGGGGCGAGCAGCGGTGCGATCTCCGCGTCGGTGTAGTCGCGCGCCGCCAGTGCGCCATCCATCATCAGTTCGGCTTCCGCGCGAATCTCGCCTGCGGCATTCCGCTGCAGCAGCGCCCGGCAGGCCAGCCCGGTCGCGGTCGCGCCCAGTGCAAATACCACGACCAGGGCCAGATTGACTCGCAGCAGCAGGCTCATCGCCCGCAAAGTAGAGGATCGCTCCCCCGCGATGCAACTGCCGGCGCACAGTCAGCAGGCATTGTGGCCGCCGGCCCGCGCCCCGCACAATGCACCGGCGACCCCACAACGGTTACCTGCGTGCCTGCGGCTGACAAGAAACTACTCGCCAATTCGCCCTTCACGGTCGGTGTGTCGGGCCACCGCGACCTCGACCCGGCCGAGCTGCCGCGGCTGCGCGAGGTGGTCACAGGCTTCGTCTGTGAGCTGAAGGAGTTCCTGCCCGACACCGACCTGCGGCTGATCGTCGGCATGGCCGAAGGCGCTGACCTGCTGGTCGCGCAGGCGGCGCTGGCCCTCGGGGTGGACGTGGAGGCGGTCCTGCCGATGCCGCTCGAGCAGTATGCAGCCGACTTCGATGCCGAGACGCTGAGCTGTCTGCGCGAGCTGCTGCGCCACCCACAGGTGCATTGCGTGGAGTTGGGCGGCGAGCGCCCGCGCGATACCGCCGTGCCACACAATGCCGCCGAGCGCGACGCCATGTTTGCGCACCTCACCACGACCCTGATTCGCCGCAGCAGCCTGCTGCTCGCGCTGTGGGACGGCAAGGTGTCGCAGCTGCCCGGGGGCACCGCCGACACGGTGCTGCGCTACCTCGGCGTGCGCACCGACGACAACCCTGGCGCGCAGGCCATCGAGTTCAGCGCGGCACCGGATGATGCCGACAGCGAGCAGCTGGTCTACTGGACGCCGACCACGCGCACGACCACCGGCGGCGGCACCGAGACGCGTCCGCCGTGCTATCTGCTCGGCGGTGGCGATACGGTGCTGCAGGTGCAGCGCGCCATGCCCACCCGTCTCAAGCACCAGCTCGCCGAGTTGAACGCCTACAACCTCGAATACCGGCGTCTGTTCGAGTTCGGCCGGGTGACACCGCAGGACTCCCTGCTGACCGATCTGCCGGAGGCGATCGCCCCGGCCCACCGGCGCATGCTGGCGGACATCGACGCGCAGTATGCCAAGGCCGATGCCCTCGCGGTGTACTACCAGCGCCGCTCGGACCGGCTGTTCGATCTGTTCGGCGTCATGGCATTCGCCATGGGGCTGGCCTACCTGATCTACGAGAAGCTCACCGAGTCGCGCATGCTGTTGATCGCCTACCTGGTCACGCTGCTGACGAGCCTCACGGTCTACTACGTGCTGCAGCGCCAGCGCTGGTTCGGCAAACATCTCACCTACCGTGCGCTCGCCGAAACGCTGCGGGCACGCTTCTATCTGCGCTTGGCCGGCGCCGATCAGCACGTCGACGCCTCCGAAGTGCTGACGCTCTCCGGCATCGACCGCTTCCACGGCTTCGGCTGGATCGCCTTCGTGATCAAGGGCATCGAACCGCCCGACATCCGCACCGATGCGTTCACCGACGCGGACGCGCCGCAGCTGCGTCACGCGGAGCAGGCCTGGATCGAGAGTCAGCACGCCTACTTCACCCGCAAGGTCGCCCGCCTCGAGCGCGCCAGCCATCGGGTCAAGCGCCTGCGCCAGACGCTGTTCGTCGCCATCCTGGTCGTGATCTCGGTGCTCTTCACCTTCGGCGAAAGCCTGCATCACATCCAGATGGGCCATGGCGTGCCGCTGCGCAACCTGCTCACCTTCAGCATGGGCGCACTCGCGGTGCTCCTGGGAGTGTGGGAGCTGCACCAGGACAAGATGGCCATTCGCGAGCTGCTGTGGCAGTACCGCAATCAGCTCACGCACTTCGCCCGCGCGCGCGCGCTGCTGGCGCGCATGACCACCCCGGCCCGCCGCAACGAGGTGCTCGCCGAGCTCGGTAAGGACTCGCTCATGGAGAGCTACCTGTGGGCAATCCACCGCTATCACCGCGAGCACGAGCCGCCGGCGGTCGGCGGCGGCTCGTAGCGCGGAGTACTATCCGCTCAAGCCCCCCGCAGCCACCGAGGCGCTAGCCACGCTCATGACCGAGACCCCCGCACCCGCCACTTCGCGGCGCCGCGAGCGCAACCGCGCGCCGCGCAACACCGGGCCCTCGCTTGCGCCCATGCCGCGACTCATCAACCGCTCCCCGCCGCTCGAGATTCTGGACAGCGAGCAGGTGGAGCGCATCATCGCAGCCGCCTTTCGCATCCTCGAGGAAGCCGGGCTCGAGATTCGCAGTGTGGCCGCGCGCGAGCTGTTCCGCCGCGCGGGCGCGCTGGTGGATGAGGAGACACAAATGGTGCGGCTCGGCCGCGAGCTCGTGCAAGCGCAGCTGGCGCAGGCACCCGAGCGCTTCGTGCTGCACGCGCGCAATGACGCGCGCCATCTGCACGTCGGCGACAATGTGGTCAACTTCGGCCCCGTCACCGGCGCCCCCAACGTGCGTGATCTGGAAGGCGGCCGCCGTTACGGCGATATCGCGGCGTTCCGCAACATCCTCAAGCTCACGCACGCACTGGGCGTGCTGCACTGGCAGGGCGGCATCGTGGTCGAGCCGGTCGATGTGCCGGTCGCGACGCGCCACCTGCTCACCTATCAGGCGCACATCGAATGTGCGGATACGGTGTGGGCCGCGCGCGGCATCGGTGGCGTGCAGGCGCAAGACGCACTCGCCATGTCGGCCATCGAGCACGGCTGCAGCATCGAGGAGCTGGCCGCGCGGCCGACCCTGATGACGGTGACCAACGTCAACTCGCCGCGCCGCGTGGACGAGGAGATTCTCGACAACATCATGGTGATGGCGCGCCACGGCCAGTGCGTGGTCATTACGCCGTTCACACTCATGGGCGCGATGGCCCCGGTGACGCTCGCCGGCGCGCTGGTACAGCAGACCGCCGAGGCGCTCGGCGTCGTGACGCTCTGCCAGATCGTGCGCCCGGGGACACCGTGTGTCATGGGCGGCTTCACTTCCAACGTCGACATGCGCACCGGCTCGCCCGCCTTCGGCACGCCCGAGTACGTGCACGCGGTGCTCGCCAGCGCGCAGCTCGCGCGGCGGCTGAAGCTGCCGGTGCGCACCAGCGCCGTCAACGCCTCACCGATGGTGGACGCGCAGTCGACCTACGAGACCGCCTTTTCGCTGCAGGCGGCGGTGCAAAGTCACAGCCACCTGATCAATCATGCCGCCGGCTGGCTCGAGGGCGGACTGTCGGCCTCGTTCGAGAAGATCGTGGTGGATGCCGAACTGCTGCGTAACTGGGCCGAGATCCTCAAGCCGGTGAGCTTCAGCGAGGACGACCTGGCGGTCGATGCCATCAAAGGGGTCGCCGCCGGCGGGCATTTCTTCGGCGCCGCGCACACGCTCGCGCGCTACGAGTCGGCGTTCTACCGTCCGCTGCTGTCCGACTGGTCCAACTTTGAGAACTGGACGGAGGCGGGCGCACGCAACGCCACCGAGCGCGCCGCGATCATCTGGAAAAAGCTACTGGCCGAGTACGTGCCGCCGCCGCTCGACCCGGCGGTGAAAGAGGCGATCGCCGCCTACGTCGCGCGGCGCACGCTCGAAATCGGCGATGGCTGAAGACCCGGCCGCGCCCGCGCGCATCATGAATGCGCGCATGTACGCGGTGACCGCGCAGGTGGAAGCCGCCTGGCGCGCGCTGCTCATGCAGGTGAGCGCGGAAGCGGCTGTTCCGCTCACCTACCTGCCCTACCCGGCACCGCAGCCGCTCGAAGCGCTGTGGTCGCGCGCCGATCTCGGTGCCGTGTTCATGTGCGGCTATCCCATGATGCTCGAGCTTGCGCAGGTAGTGCCGCTGGCCGCGCCGATTCCGCGTGCCGCCTGGGCGGCGGGACGGGCGCTGTACCGCACGGACCTGATCGTGCGCGCGGATTCCGCCTACCGCTCACTCGAGGACAGCTTCGGTGCGCGCGCCGGTTGGACGGTCGAGCACTCACATTCCGGCTTCAATGCGCTGCGCCATCATTTGCTGTCGTATCGCAGCGCCCAGCGCCCGCGGCTCTATGCCAGCATGACGGGTCAGCTGGTGACCGCGCGCAACGTGCTCGACAGTGTGCGCGAGGGCCGCATCGACATCGGCCCGCTGGACGCCTACTGGCACCTGTTGATTGCGCGCCACGCCCCGCATCTGACGGCCGGCGTGCGCGTGCTCAGCTCGACCGCGCTCGCGCCGATCCCGGCCTTCGTCGCCGCCGCCGGCAGCTCGCCGGAACACATCGCTCGGTTGCGCGCGGCCTTCGTGGCCGCCTCCGCCAGGCCGTGGTTCGCCCCGCTGGCAGAAACTCTGCTGCTGGAAGGCTTCGCGCCGGTCAGTCTGGAGACCTACCGGGTGCTGCTCGAGTGGGACCGGCAGGCGCGCGCTGCCGGTTATGCGCTGCCGGCCTGAGCGCTCGGCTGCGCTCGTGTACCGCTCATCAGGGGTACACGGTCGGTGGGATGCTGCAGCTGGTCATGGGCGCGGAACAGGTAGCGACGCGCGACATCAAAGTAGCTCGTGTACACCAACCCGCCGTTCTCCTTGATGAGACGCGCACGGATGCGGCGGTAGCGCGCCGGATAACTGTACCAGGGCACCGAGGGCGCTTCGTGGTGTAGCGCGTGCAGGTTGTTGAACAGAAACAGGGGGCCGAGGATCCAGGAATCCTCGACGATCGCGATCCGCGTCGGCACGTCCGGCCGCGCACGGTGCTCTGCGAAGGAGCGCACGAGCATCAGGCCGTTGGCGGGCAGCACGACGGCGCCGAAGTAGACCCACAAGGGGATGCGACACACCACGGTAATCCACAGGATGACGGGAATGCACCACAGCAGGTGCTCGATCCATACGCGCCGCACGCCCGGAACATTGGCGCGCAGCGCACGCCATTCGCCGGCCCAGAAGATACCGATGCCGCGCCATGAGCCGATCAGCAACCGGCCGGCGAGTGTCTGCTGGGCGCGCAGCACCACACGCATATACGGACTCACCCGGGCGAAATCCGCGGCGGTCCAGTAGAACGACTCGGGATCGTCGATCGGATCGGTGAGACGCGCATCGTTGTGGTGCAGTCGGTGCAGAGTCCGATAGCGCTCGAACGGTAACCACAACGATAACGGCACCATCCCCAGCAGTCGGTTCAGCGCCAGCCAACGGGTCGGATGACCGTGCACGATCTCGTGCTGCACCGAGCTGTGGAGTGTGACCAGGGCGGCCGTGCAGGTGGCGACGATGATAAGTGGCCAGCGTGCGTACGCAGAGGTGAGCGCAATCCAACCCGCGTAGGTGGCGGCAATGAGCAACAGTGTGGGGACTTCCACCGCGACCGCCGGGCGGCCGCGCGCAGCGGCGGCCTCGATTGCGTCCGGATCCGATCTGCTTGCAGTGAGTTCGAGCGCCGTCACACGCCAATCTCCCCCTTCCCTGCCGCGGAAGCGGGGTGCAGTTGAATTTCACCGGCACCGGCAGCGGAAATATCCAGGGCATGATTTTACCGGAAACCGCCCCGCTCGCGCTGCCCAGATGGGCCTTCCGCGAGGTCCGTCTCAGTCGAGGGTTACGGTTCGGGTGACCCGTCGCTCCAGGGATACCAGGGCGTCGTAGAGCAGGATGGCCATGAGGCCGGTGACCAGTCCCCCCTGCAGGATGAAGGCGGTGTTATTGGACAGAAGCCCGGCGATGATGACCTCGCCCAGACCCTTGGCGGCGACCGTGGAGCCGATGGTCGCGGTACCCACGTTAATGACCAGCGATAGCCGGATCCCCTCCAGAATCAGGGGCAACGCGAGCGGCAGCTCCACCTGCAGCAGGCGCTGGCGCGGGCTCATCCCCATGCCACTCGCCGCCTCGAGGACCCCCGGCGGGCAGGTCTTGAGCCCGGTAATGGTGTTTTCGAAGATGGGCAGCAGCCCGTAGGCGAACAGTGCGATCAGGGTCGGCTTCTCCCCGAACCCGACCAGCGGCACAGTCACCGCCAGGACCGCGACCGGCGGGAAGGTCTGGCCGATGTTTACCAAGGTACGGGAGAGCGGCAGGAACTGCGCGCCCGCCGGGCGCGTTACCAGGATCCCGAGCCCGACGCCGACCAGGGTACTCGCGGCTGCCGCCAGGCATACCGTGGCGAGCTGGGCCAGGGCGAGCGACAGCAGGTTTCCCTGGTCGTAGATCGGCGGCGCACCGTTCTGGGTGAGCGGGGCGAAGAGTGGCGCGAAGCGCTGCGGAAAGCACAGAAACGCCAGCAGCAGGGTGAGCGCGGCGAGCCGCAGCAGAGTGGCCCGCCTCATCGGCGCGGATGCCCATGCGCAAAGATGGCCTGCACGGTCAGATGACCGCAGACCTGCCCGTCGCTCGCGACCACGGTGGCCGCCGGCGCCGCCTGCCACAGCAGCTCCGACAGCACTTCGCGCAGCGAGGCCCCGGCGGGCACCGTCGGCCCGTCCACCGCTCCCGGCAATGCCACCTGCCCCGCCGCCGTCAGCGACAAGAGTTTGAGGGCGCGGTCGCTGAGTCCGGTCATGCGTGCCACGAACGGATCGGCCGGTGCCGCCAAAAGCACCGCCGGCCGGTCGTACTGCAGCAGTCGCCCCTGGCTCATCACGGCGACCTTGTCGCCCAGCCGGAACGCCTCGTCCATGTCGTGAGTGACCAGCACGATCGTGGTGCGGTAGCGCTCCTGGATCGCGAGCAGGTCCTCCTGCGCCTTGGCGCGGATGATGGGATCGAGCGCCCCGAAAGGCTCGTCCATGAGTAGCACCTGCGGTTCTGCGGCCAGCGCGCGCGCCACGCCGACCCGCTGCTGCTGTCCGCCGGACAGCTGGTGCGGGAAGGCGCCCGCATAGGTGGCCGGATCGAGCTGGAACACCGTAAGGAGTTCCTCGACGCGCGCGCGCGTGCGCTCGGCATCCCACCCGAGCAGTCGCGGCACGGTGGCGATGTTCTCCGCCACGGTACGGTGCGGGAACAGCCCATGACCCTGGATGGCGTAGCCGATCCGCCGCCGCAACAGGTGCGCGGGCTCGCCTCGGGTATCCGCCCCCTCGAGCAGCACGCGTCCGGCACTCGGCTCTACCAGGCGGTTGATCATGCGCAGCAGCGTCGACTTGCCCGAGCCGGAGGTGCCGACGATGACGGTGATGGAGTTGCGTTCGATCTGCATCGAGACGCTATCGACGACCGTGACGCTGTCGTACTGCTTGCTGATGCCCTCGAGGGTGATCATGACGGCGCCCGTTGCATGACCTCAATGAGCGCATCGAGCAGCACCGCCGCGGAGAAGGCCAGCACCACGATCGGGATGGCCCCGAGCAGCACCAGATCGATCGCGGTCTGACCGATACCCTGGAACACAAAGGTGCCGAGGCCGCCGCCGCCGATCAGCGCCGCCACGGTGGTCATGCCGATGTTCTGCACCAGCACCACGCGCACCCCGGTGAGGATCACCGGCAGTGCGAGAATCAGCTCGACCCCGGTGAGCACCTGCCAGGCCGTCATGCCCATGCCGCGCGCCGCCTCAACCGCCGAGCGTGACACGTGCTCCAGTCCCTGCAGGGTGTTGGCGACGATCGGCAACAGCGAATACAGAAACAGCGCCACCGCGGCCGGGGCCGCGCCGATCCCGCGGATGCCGAGATCACCGACCCAGGGGAGTGCTGCGGCGAGCGCCCCGAGCGGCGCCATCAGGATGCCGAACAGCGCGATCGCCGGGATCGTCTGGATCACGTTGAGCGTGCCGAGCACCCCCGGGCGCAGCCGCGGTAGCCGGTGGCAGAGGATGCCGAGTGGCAGTGCCACGACCACCGCCGCCGCGAGCGAGCCGAGCGCCAGCAGCACGTGCTGGCGCAGTGCGCGCGGGAAGCGCCCGGCATTGACCGCGTACTCGCGCATCACCGAAAGATGGTCGAAGGTGCCGTGGGCGAGCACGAGCAGGGTTACGAGCAGGAACCCCGCGAGCAGCGCGACCCGCACCAGCGGCCCCGGCCGCAAGCGCGTGATGGCATCGGTGGCCATGAGACCCGAGCACACCAGCAGCAGCCAGAACGCCCCGCCGGCGGCGACCCGCACCACTTTGTTGCCGGGCGGTGTGAGGGCATCGGCGGCAGAGGCCAGCGCCAGCGCCAGCACCGCGATCGTCGCGAGCGCGACCGCCAGGCGCAAAGGGGCGCTGAAGCGCACCAGCGCCACCGTCGCGGCGATCAGCAGCGCCACTTGGCAGGCTAGCGCCAGCCCCGCCGGTAGCACCTGCAGCAGGCCGTGCGCCTCACCAGGCACGATGCGGTTGGCCTTGAAGACCACGAAAGGCAGCGTCGCCAGGGCGAGCGCGCCGACCGCCGTGAGCAGCGCGCCGAGCGGGTCGACGCGGTGCCACAGCGGCAGCGGTTGCAGCACGCTCGCCAGTTGCAGTCCCCTATTTCAGGAAGCCGTGTGCACGCAGGTAGTCGGCCGCAACCGCCTCATCCGCTTCGCCGTCGATCTGCACGCGCGCATTGAGCGCGCGCAGCGTGGCGAGATCGAGACTCTCCATGAGCGGGCGCACCAGCTGCGCGATCTGCGGGTTGGATCTGAGCGCCGCCTCGCGGATGAGCGGCACGGGTGCGTAGATCGGTTGCTCGTGCAGATCGTCTGCCAGCATCACCAGGTTGGCGGCGGTGATGCCGCCGTCGGTTCCATACACCATGGCGGTGTTGGTGCCGTTGGTGCCGGCGGCGGCTGCGCCGATGGTGGCCGCCGTCTCCCCACCTGCGAGCACAATCAGCTGCGCGGAGCTGAGCGTGAAGTGGTAGGTCTGCTCGAGCGCCCGCAGGGTGCCGGCGTTGGCGAACTCGGCCGAGCAGGCGAGCACCACCGCCCCGCCGCCGCGCACCCAGCGGGCGAAGTCGCTCATGGTGCGCAGCTGTGCGCGCTCGGCGAGATCGCGCCGCACCGCCAGCGCCCAGGAATTGCTCACCGGCGCCGGCGTCAGCCAGACGATGTGATTGGCCGCATAGTCGAGCCGCGCCCCGAGCGCGTAACCCTGGCGCAGATCCTTCCAGGCCGGATCCGCGCTGTCGTTGAAGAAGAACTCGGCATTGCCACTGTATTCGACATACAGGTCGATCTCCCCGGTCAGGAGCGCCTTGCGCACCACCGGCGTGGCGCCGATGCGGGTACGGTCGATGGTGGTGATGCCAGCGCCATTGAGCACCAGGCGCACCATCTGCGAGAGCATGGTCGCCTCGCTATCGAGCTTGGAGGAGACGATCAGCGGAGTACTGCCGGCGCGCGCCACCGCGGCCAGCAAGAGCAGCGCGCACAGAAGCGCAGCTGCTCGCGTCGGCTGTCGGTAGGCGGAGTGGCGTTGCATGACGCGCAGCACGTTGTCGGTTGCCGCAGCGCGCGTCAAGCCCTAGACCGCTGCCCGCCGACGGCAAAGGGCCTTATCATGTGGCCCGACGATGAGCCCTCCGCCCGCCGCCCCTGCCATCCCTGCTGCGAGCTCCCGCCCTACCAGCGGGCGCTATTCCGGCTGGCGGCTGCTGTTCGAAGGCCTGCGCGCGCAACGCGGCTGGCGGCCGGCCTGGGTGAAGGCCAGCCCGCGCCCACACTATCGAGTGGTGATTGTCGGCGGCGGCGGCCACGGGCTCGCGACCGCCTTCTATCTCGCCCGCGAGCACGGCATCACCGACGTCGCGGTGCTGGAGCGCGGCGCGATCGGGCTCGGCAACGTCGGCCGCAATACCACCATCATCCGTTCCAATTACTTCCATCCGGACAACATCCGTTTCTACGAATTCTCGCTGCAGCTGTGGGAACGTCTCGAGCAGACGCTCAACTTCAACGCCATGGTGAGCCAGCGCGGCACCCTCAACCTGTTCCACAGCGAGGCGCAGCGCGATCTGTTCACCCGCCGCGCCAACCAGATGCGTCTGCTGGGAGTGGATGCCCTCGCGCTCAGTCCCGCCGAAGTGAAGCGCCGCGTGCCGCTGGTCGATCTCGGCAATGGCCGCTACCCGGTGCTGGGCGGCTTTCTGCAGCCGCGCGGTGGCACCGTGCGGCACGATGCGGTCGCCTGGGGCTACGCGCGCGCCGCCTCGCGCGCTGGGGTCGATATCATCGAACAGTGCGCGGTCACCGGACTGCGTAGTAGCGGCGGCCGCGTCCAGGGCGTCGAAACCGCGCGCGGTTTCATCGGCGCAGACACTGTGTGTCTGGCGGTCGCCGGCCACTCCTCACAGCTCGCCGCCATGGCGGGCCTGAGGCTGCCGATCGAAAGCCACGTGCTGCAGGCGTTCGTGACTGAGGCGATCAAGCCGGTGCTCGATGTGGTGCTCACCTGCGGTGCCGGGCACTTCTATGTCAGTCAGTCGGACAAGGGCGGACTGGTGTTCGGCGGCGCCATCGACGGCTACAACACCTACGGCCAGCGTGGCACGCTGCCCATGGCGGAGGAAGTCGCGGCCGCTGCGGTCACTCTGCTGCCAGGTCTTGCGCGCCTCAAGGTGCTCCGGCAATGGGGCGGCGTCATGGACATGAGCATGGATGGCTCGCCGATCATCGCGCACACGCCGCTCACCGGGCTGATCCTGAACGGCGGCTGGTGCTACGGCGGCTTCAAGGCGATTCCGGCCGGCGGCTTCACCACCGCGCACCTGATTGCGCGCGGCACGCCGCATCCGCTGGCGGCGCATCTGAGCCTCGAGCGCTTCATGACCGGCCGCACCGTGGACGAGCGTGGCGCCGGTCCCTTCCCCTACCTGCACTGACGGCGCCGGCGATGCTGCGAATCAGCTGCCCGTGGTGCGGCGCGCGCGATGAGACTGAGTTCCGCTACCGCGGCGATGCCGGCCGCCCGCGCCCGCCGGCCGATGCGGGCATGGCGCCCTTCCTCGCCTACGTCTACGAACGCGACAACCCGCTCGGCTGGCACCTCGAATGGTGGCTGCACGTGGGCGGCTGCCGGCAGCTGCTGCAGGTTCTACGCCATACCCTGACACACGACATCCGCTGGGTCGGCGCACCGGGCGCGCAGCCGCCGGCTCCGACAGAATGAGCGGCGCGGCGCGCATCGCCGCCGGGATCCTCACCGATCCGGCGCGCCCGGTCGGCTTCCGTTTCGACGGACGCGCCTTTGCAGGTCTCGCCGGCGACACACTCGCCTCGGCACTGCTCGCCAACGGTCAGCGACTGATCGCGCGCAGCTTCAAGTATCACCGTCCGCGCGGCATCGTGACCGCAGGCCCCGAAGAACCGAGTGCGCTGGTCGATGTGCTGACGGCCAGCGGGCGCGAACCCAACCAGCTGGCCACCACGCTGCCCCTGTGCGAGGGGCTGTGCGCCGTGAGTCAGAACCGCTGGCCCAGCCTCCACTATGATCTGCTGGCATTCAACGACCGTCTCGCGCGCTTCCTGCCGGCTGGCTTCTACTACAAGACATTCATGTGGCCGGCGCGCGCCTGGGAGCGTCTCTATGAACCTCTCATCCGCCGCGCCGCAGGTCTCGGCAAACTCGTGCCGCGGATCGGCGCCGCGGCTGCACCGGCCGAGACCGTGCACCATCACGCCGACGTGCTGGTGGTGGGTGCCGGTGCCGCCGGTCTCACCGCCGCCAACCTGCTCGGCCGCTGCGGACTGCGCGTGCTGCTGGCGGACCAGGATGCGGTTCTCGGCGGCGGCACACTGCTCGATGAGGGCTGGACGGCGTGGCGACAGCAAACCGGCGATGCGCTCGCTGCCAGCCCGAGCGTGCGAATCCTCACGCGCAGTACAGTCGTCGGCGCCTACGGGCACGGCGTGTTCGGTGCTCTCGAGACTCTCGCCGCACCGACGAGCAGCAGCGGGCTGCGCGAGCGGCTGCATGTGATCCGCGTACGCCGCGTGCTGTTCGCGACGGGCGCCGAGGAACGACTGATTGCGCTTGCCGGCAACGACGTCCCGGGCGTGATGCTGGCAGGAGCGGCGCACAGCTATCTGCGCCGTTACGGGGTCGCGGTCGGCTGCCGTCCGGCGTTCTTCGTCAACAACGATGAGGCGTACGCAGCGCTGTTCGCACTTGCCGCAGCCGGCATCTCCCCGGTTGCGGTCATCGATGTGCGCGCCGAGTCGCTGGCGGCGGCGCGCGCGCGCGCACTCGGCATGCGCGTGTACGCACGCTGTCTGGTCAGCGCCGTGCTCGGGCGCAGCAGCGTGCGCGCAGTACGCATCACCGCTCTCGATGGCGCGCCGCTGCAGACGGTGCGCGCGGACAGTCTGTTGCTCTCCGGCGGATTCTCGCCGCGCGCGGCGCTGCCGGTACAGCTCGGCGGACATTTGGGCTGGCAGGAGCGCCTCGCGGCGTTTGTGCCGGAGCTCACCCCGCGGGCAGGAGTTATGGCCGGCAGCGCGCGCGGCGTGGCGGGGCTTGCCGCCGCGGCACGCGACGGCGCGGTGGCCGCCGCGCAGATCGCCCGGGAGCTCGGTCGTGAGTGCGAGCCGCACGCAGCGCCACCGGAGACCGACCTCGCGGCAACGCCGCTCGCCGCGCTCTGGGAGGTGCCCGGCCCTGGAAGGGCCTTCGTCGATCTGCAGAACGATGTGACCACGGCGGATGTGCGTCTCGCCTGCCGCGAGGGCTACGCGCACCTCGAGCACATGAAGCGCTACACCACGCATGGCATGGCGACCGACCAGGGACGCATCGGCGGTTTGCTCGGCAGCGCCGTACTGGCGCAGGCGCGCGGACAGACCCTGGCCGAGGTCGGCGCGCTGCGGCCGCGGCCGTTTGCCCAGCCGGTGCCGTTCGCGGCGCTCGCCGGCAGCGAAGTGGGTGCGCATTTCAAGCCGCAGCGCCGCCTGCCGCTGCACGACTGGCACGCCGCGCACGGCGCCAGCTTCGTGTCCACCGGGCTGTGGCTGCGACCGCTGGTGTATGCGCAGGAGGGCGGCTGGGAGCCGGTGCTGCGCGAGGCGCGCGCCGTGCGCCAGGGCGTTGGGGTGACCGACGTCTCGACCCTCGGCAAGATCGACGTGCAGGGCGCGGACGCCGTGCGCTTCCTGGATGTCGTCTATGCCAATACCTTCTCGACGCTCGCCGTGGGCCGGGCGCGCTACGGCATCATGCTGCGCGAGGACGGCATGCTGTTCGATGACGGCACCACAGCGCGGCTCGCCGCCGAGCATTTCCTGGTCACCACGACCACGGCCAACGCAGCCGCGGTGCTCGAACACCTGGAGTTTCATCGCCAGAGCACCTGCGCTCAGCTCGACGTCACCCTCACCGACGTGGCGGATCAGTGGGCGCAGTTCGCCATCGCCGGTCCACGGGCGCGCGAATTGCTGGCGCGCATCGTCGATGCGGATGTGGCCAACGCAGCGTTCCCGTTCATGGCCGCAGGCGCGGTGCGCGCCGCCGGCGTCGCCGCGCGCCTGTTCCGCATCTCGTTCTCGGGCGAGCTCGCCTTCGAGCTCGCGGTGCCGGCGCATTGCGCCCGCACTGTGTGGGAAGCGCTGCAGTCGGCCGGACGTACGCTCGGCCTGTTGCCTTATGGGCTGGATGCGCTCAATACACTGCGCATCGAGAAGGGCCACGTGACCGGCGCGGAGTTGAATGGCAACACCAGCGCGCACGACCTCGGCTTCGGCCGCATGCTCAAGCCGCAGGGTGACTTCATTGGCCGTACGCTGAGCGCACGACCCGCGCTGCAGTCCGGCGAGCGGCTGCAGCTGGTCGGAGTGCGTCCGCTCGACCGTGCGCGGCGCCTGCGCAACGGCATGCACCTGCTCGCGTCGAGCGGCGCGAGTGAGGGCTACGTCACCTCCTCGACCCCGTCGACGGAACTTCCTGGCTGGCTCGGTCTGGCGCTACTGAGTGGCGGTCGCGCGCGCATCGGCACGCGCCTCACGGCGCGCTCCGAGCTGCACGGCGAAGAGGTCGCGGTCGAGATCCTCAGCCCGCACATGCTCGACCCGGAGAATGTCCGTGTCCGCGCCTGAGTCCGCGCCGCTCGCGCCACCGGCCGTACAGCTGGCGCACTGTGCGGCCGACATCGTGCAACTGTCGCCGCGGCGCGGCGCACACGCCGAGCTGCAGCGCTTCGCCAGCGGGCACGCGCTGGCATTGCCGCCCTGTGGCCGGGTGGCGCGAGCAACTGCGGGGCTGGTGCTGGCCGTGCGCCCGGAGCGTTGGCTGCTGCTCGCGCCGGCCGCGGAGGCCGGTGCCAGCGCGGCATACTGGCAGGAGCTGACGCGCCCCTGCGCGCTCGCCGTGGATCTGTCGGGCGCATTCACGCTCCTCTATCTGGCCGGCGCGGGCGCGCGCGCGCTGCTCACCCGCGGCTGCCGGCTGGACCTCGATCCGCAGCAATTCGCGCCCGGCTGCGCGGCAGCCACTGTGATTGCGCAAGTGCCGGTGACGCTCGCGGCCGTGGCGCACGGGCTGCTGCTGGTCACCCCGGCGAGCACGGCGCGCCACCTGCAGGAATGGCTCAGCATCAGCGCGCGGCCGTCCGGACTGGACCGGCGCGCCGATGTTACTGTTCACACTTTGTCCGGAGACGCAACGAGATGAAGGCTTCCGCGAGAGCCGTGGTGATCGGCGGCGGCGTGGTCGGTGCCAGTGTGCTGTATCACCTGGCGAAGGCCGGTTGGAGCGATGTGCTGCTGGTGGAGAAGAGCGAGCTCACTTCGGGCTCCACCTGGCACGCCGCTGGCGGCATGCATACCTTCAACGGCGAGGCCAACATCTCGCGGCTGCAGAAATACACGATCGATCTCTACCGCGAGATCGAGGCACTGTCCGGCCAGTCGTGCGGTCTGCATCCGAACGGCGGACTGATGCTGGCCGCCACCGAGGGCGAACTCGACAGTCTCAAGCTCATCTGCTCGCGCGCGCGCTACCTCGGCATGGAGACCGAGATGATCTCGCTCGAACAAGCGCTGCGCCTGAATCCGCTCATCGACACCAGCCACTTCATCGGCGCCCTGTGGCGCGCTGACGGCGGCCACTGCGATCCCTCCGGCACCACCAACGCCTATGTCAAGGCAGCGCGCACGCTCGGCGCGCAGGTCGAACGCTTCACGCGCGTGCAGTCGCTCAGCCAGCGCGCCGACGGCAGCTGGGACGTGCTCACCGACAAGGGCAGTGTGCACGCCGAACACGTGGTCAACTGTGCCGGGCTGTGGGCGCGCGAGGTTGGCCACCTGGTGGGCATCGAGCTGCCGGTGCTGGCGATGGAGCATCACTATCTGCTCACCGAAGACATCCCCGAGCTCGCTGACCGCGAGACCGAGCTCGTCAACACGACGGATTATTCCGGTGAGATCTACCTGCGGCAGGAGCGGCGCGGCGCACTCATCGGCACCTACGAGCCGCACGGCGTGGTGTGGTCGCCGCTGCACACCCCCGATGACTTCGCCATGCAGCTGCTGCCGGAGGACTTCGAGCGCCTGGCACCCTACTTCGAGGTCGGCTTCCGTCACTTCCCCGCGCTCGGCCGGGTCGGCATCCGCAAGGCCGTCAACGGCCCGTTCACCTTCGCTCCCGACGGCAACCCGCTGATGGGTCCGGTGCGCGGCCTGCGTAACTACTGGGTCGCCTGCGCGGTGATGGCCGGATTCAGCCAGGGCGGCGGGATCGGTCTGGTACTGTCGCGCTGGATGACTGAGGGTGATCCGGGGCAGGACATCATTTCCATGGATGTCGCGCGTTTCGGCGCCTTCGCCACACCCAAGTACACCTCTCTCAAGGTTCCGGAAAACTACTCGCGCCGCTTCCGCCTCGCCTATCCGAACGAGGAGCTGCCGGCGGCACGCCCGCTGCGCCGCTCACCCATCTATGACCGGCTACTGGCCGCCGGCGCCGTCATGGGCGCGAACTTCGGGCTGGAACACGCGCTGTGGTTTGCGCCGCGCGGCATGCCGCCCAGCGAGACGCCGAGCTACCGCCGCTCGGAAGCCTTCCCGGTGGTGCGCGCCGAGTGCCAGGCGGTGCGCGCCGGTGTGGGCCTGTACGAGACCACCAACTATGGCAAGTACGAAGTCACCGGCCGCGGGGCGCGCGCCTGGCTCGACCGCGTGTTCGCCTGCCGCATTCCGCGGCCCGGGCGGCTGGGCCTCGCGCCGATGCTGAACGAGGCCGGGCGCATCGTCGGTGATCTGTCGATGGCCTGCCTCGCCGAGGAGCGCTTCGTCATCTTTGGCTCGGGATTTGCCGAAGAATTTCATCTGCGCTGGTTCTGGCAGGCAGCTCCGCCCGCCGATGTCGCGGTGCGCTCGCTCGCCTCGACGCTGTGCGGCGTCTCGCTCGCCGGGCCGCGCGCGCGCGCACTGCTGCAGCGCCTGACGCGACTCGACCTCTCCGCCAGTGCGTTCAAGCTCTTCCAGGTCAGTGAAACTGCGGTCGGTTCCGCGCCCGTCATCCTGACCCGTGCCGGCTTCACCGGCGAACTCGGCTACGAGCTGTGGACCACGCCAGACTACTTCGCAACGCTGTACGACGAGCTCTGGGACGCCGGACGCGAGCAGGGACTGACCCATTTCGGCGGGCGCGCATTGTCGTCGCTGCGCCTGGAGAAGGCCTACGGGTCCTTCAACAAGGACTTCCGCCCCGATTACACGCCGGCGGAGACCGGCCTCGAGCGCTTCGTCGATTTCAGCAAGCCGCAGTTCACCGGACGCGCCGCCGCGCTTGCCGAGCGGGCGCGCGGACCGCAGCGGCGCTTCGTCATCATGGAGGTGGCCGATACGCACAGCGAAGTGGTGGGCTACGAGTCCATCATGAAGAGTGGCGCTGCCGTCGGCTACGTCACCTCGGGCGCCTATGGTCACTGCATCGGCAAGAGCCTCGCGGCTGGTTACGTGCCGAGCGCGCTCGCCCGCGACGGCGCGCGCTTCGAGATCGACATCCTCGGCGACAGCCACAGCGCCACCGTGCGACTCGAACCGCTCTACGATCCCAAGGGCGTTAAGCTGCGCAGTTAGCCGGCGAGGATTGTTTGCGCGCGCGCCGCTCACAGCTGGCCAATGTGCTGCGGGTCGTCAGCGGCAATTTCCTCGAGATGTACGACTTCATGGTGTTCGGCTATTACGCCCCCGCCATCGGCGCTGCGTTCTTTCCGAGCAGCAGCGCGTTCGCCTCGCTGATGCTGTCGTTCATGACCTTCGGCGCAGGCTTCCTCATGCGCCCGCTCGGCGCCCTGGTACTCGGCGCCTACGCCGACCGGCACGGCCGCCGCGCCGGATTGCTGCTGACCCTGACGCTTATGTCGGCCGGTATCCTGTCCATCGCCTGCGTGCCTAGTTACGCACGCATCGGCATCGCGGCGCCGCTCATCGTCGTGCTCGCACGGCTGTTGCAGGGCTTCTCCGCCGGCATGGAGCTCGGCGGTGTCTCGGTGTACCTCGCCGAGATCGCCCCGCCCGCACACCGAGGGTTCTATGTGAGCTGGCAGTCGGCCAGCCAGCAGCTCGCGGTGATGTTCGCAGCTCTCATCGGCATGCTGCTCGCGGCGCGGCTGTCGGCCGCCCAAATGACGCGCTTCGGCTGGCGCGTGCCGCTGTTGATCGGCTGTCTGATCGTGCCGTTGCTGTTGGTGTTGCGCCGCTCGCTGCCGGAGACCGGCGCGTTCGCGGCGCGCCGCCAGCATCTGGACAGCGGCGCCATAGGGCGCTCGCTGGCGCGCAACTGGCGCATAGTGCTCATCGGCACGCTGCTGGTCACCATGACCACGGTGTCGTTCTATCTGATCACCGCCTATACGCCGACCTTCGGCAGCCGGGTATTGCATCTGACTGCCGGCGACAGCCTGCGCGTTACCTTGTATGTCGGCGCCTCGAATCTCTTCTGGCTGCCGCTGATGGGCGCCCTGTCCGATCGCATCGGGCGCCGCCCGCTACTGCTCGCCAGCACGGTGCTGATGCTGTTCACCGCCTACCCGGTCATGTCCTGGCTGGTCGCAGCGCCGGGCTTCGGCCGGCTGCTGGCGGCGCTGCTGTGGCTGTCATTCCTTTACGGTAGCTACAACGGTGCGATGGTGGTACTCCTCACCGAGATCATGCCGGCATCGGTGCGCACCTCGGGTTTTGCGCTCGCCTACAGCCTCGCCACGGCGGTGTTCGGCGGCTTCACACCTGCCATCTGTACGGCGCTGATCGAGACCACGGGCAATCGCGCGATACCGGGGTTGTGGCTGTCGGTCGCCGCTGCCTGCGGTCTTGCAGCGGCCGTCATGGCCCGGCGCACGCCTGAGGGCGAGTGAGTGCGCCGGTGCTGGTGGGTCCTGATGCTGGTGAGCGCGGTTGTGGCCTTGACACTCGGCGTGCTGGCGCAGCGCCAGCAGCAGCGCGACCGCCTACGCATGATCGTGCAGCAGCAGTGCGTGCCTCACTGGTTGGCTGAGCAGCGCCCGGCGCCGTGCAGTCGCGTGACCCTGCAGGACAGCGGCCCCGATCCCCAAGGCTACGCGGTGCTGCACGACCGTAAGGGCGGCGTGCATTTCCTGCTGATTCCCACCCGCACAACCGGCGGCATCGAGAGTCTGCCAATCAGCGGCAGCGCAGTGCCCAACTACTTTGCCGCCGCCTGGAGCGAGCGCGCGCTGCTGACCGAGGGCGCGCAGGCGCCGCTGCCGCGCAGCGCCATCGGGCTTGCGGTCAATCAGCGCAGCGCGCGCAGCCAGGATCAGCTGCACATCCACATGAGCTGTCTCAGGCCCGAGCTCGCCCGGGCCCTGCAGCAGCAGCGCAGCCGCATTGGACCCGCCTGGAGCGCACTTGAATTCGCCGGGCATCGCTATCAGGCGCTGCGCATCATGGGGGCGGAGCTGGGCGCGGCAGATCCGGTGCGGCTGCTGGCCGAGGGAGTTGCCGGCGCGCGCGCGGCGCTCGCCGATTACACGCTGTTGCTCGCCGGTGAACAGTTTGCCGAGGGACCGGGCTTCGTACTGCTGGCGTCCGCGAACGCGCCGGGCGCGGAGCTGCTGCTCGATCCGCGCTGCGCGCTGGCCCGCTGAAGCGCTGTTTGGTGCTATCGTCTGCTGCTTCAGCAGATTCCAACAGCAAGCGAACCTATGCGCCCGCACACGCTGATCGGCCTCGCCCTGCTCGGACTCACCGGCACTTCGTTCGCGGCCACGGCACCCGCCGGGAACGCCGCACAGACGCCGCTGCAGCACCTGCCCTACACGCCGGGCCTTGATGTACATGCGATGGATCGTAGTGCCAACGCCTGCACTGACTTCTACCAGTTCAGCTGCGGCGGCTGGCTGACACAGAACCCGATCCCGCCCGATCAAGCCAGCTGGAGCGTTTACGGCAAGCTCGCCCAGGACAATCAGCGCTTCCTGTGGGGCATCCTCACCGATCTCAGCCGCACTCAGGCCGGACGCACTCCGAGTCAGCAGAAGATCGGCGACTATTTCGCCGCCTGTATGGATGAGGCCGCCATCGAGCGGCGCGGCCTCACGCCGCTCGCGCCCACCCTGAGCGCCATCGATGCACTCAAGAGCAGCGCCGAGCTGCCGGCGCTGCTGGCGCAGCTGCAGCTGGATCAATCCGGAGATGAATTCCTGTTCGGATTCAGTTCCTCGCAGGACTTTGCCGACGCCCAGGCGGTGATCGCGTTTGCCAGCGCCGGCGGCCTCGGCATGCCCGACCGCGACTATTACACCGATCAGGACGCGCGCGCCCGCGAACTGCGGCAGCGTTACCGTGAGCACGTCGCGCACAGCTTTGCGCTCTTGGGCGATACGCCGCCGCTGGCTGCCCAGCATGCTGCCACGGTGTTGCGCATCGAGACCGAGCTGGCGCAGGCCTCGCTCACGCGCGTGGAGCTGCGCGATCCGTACAACCTGTTTCACAAGCTCGACCGCGCCGCGCTCGAGCGGCTGACGCCGCACTTCGCCTGGGCGCCGTTTCTGCGGGTACTGAAGCTGTCGAGCACGAACACCGTCAACGTCACCGAACCGAAGTTCTACGCCGCGCTCGATCGGCTGCTGGCGAGGAGCTCGCTCGATGACCTGAAGACCTACCTGCGTTGGCACGCGCTGCACGGCGCTGCGCCCTTCCTGGCGCAGCGCTTCGAGGACGAGCGCTTCGCCTTCTTCGACCACACGCTGCGCGGCGTGCCGCAGCAGAAACCGCGCTGGAAGCGCTGCGTGCGTCAGGTCGATGCCCTGCTCGGCGAGGCGCTCGGTCAGGAGTTCGTGGCACGCACCTTCGGCCCGCAGCTGAAGGCTGCGACGCAGCTGATGACGCAGCAGATCGAGCAGGCCATGCACGCTGACATCGAGGCGCTGCCGTGGATGAGCGCGCCGACCAAGCAGCAGGCGCTCGCCAAACTGGCGGCCGTGGTCAACAAGATCGGCTACCCGGACCGCTGGCGCGACTATGGCAGCGTCGCCATCGAGCGGGGTGACTACTTCGGTGATGCGCTGCGCGCCACCGAGTTCGAGTCGCAGCGCGAACTCAACAAGATCGGCAAGCCGCTCGACCGCAAGGAGTGGCAGATGAGCCCGCAGACCGTCAACGCCTACTACGATCCGCAGATGAACGACATCAACTTTCCCGCCGGCGTACTGCAGCCGCCGCTGTACGATCCGCGCATGGACGATGCACCCAACTACGGCAACACCGGCGGCACCATCGGCCACGAGCTGACGCACGGTTTCGATGACCAGGGGCGCAAGTTCGATGCCGCCGGGACCCTCAAGGACTGGTGGACCCAGGCGGACGCGCGGCAGTTCACCGCGCGGACGCAATGTATCGTTGACCAGTACGCGAAATACGTCGTGGTGGATGACATCCACATCAACAGCCGCCTGACACTCGGTGAAGATGTCGCGGACCTGGGCGGCCTGATTCTGGCGCACATGGCCTGGCGAGTGCAGACGGCGCACCAGGCGCTGGGCGCGCGCGAGGGGCTCACGCCCGCGCAACGCTTCTTCGTCGGCTACGCGCAGTGGGCCTGCGAGAATGAACGCCCGGAGAATCAGCGCCTGCGCGCCAAGACCGACGAGCACTCCCCCGGCCGCTACCGGGTGAATGGCCTGGTGGTCAATATGCCGGAATTCGCTCAGGCGTTTTCGTGCCCGGCCGATGCACCGTTGGTGAAAAAGAATCCCTGCCGCATCTGGTAGCGGCCACCCAAAAAAAAGACCCCGGCACGGGCCGGGGTCCTTGCATCGAGTCGACGGAAACGTTCAGTTCTTGCGGCGGCGCGCCAGTACGCCGGCAAGTCCGAGCCCGAGCAGGCCGAGAGTGGCCGGCTCCGGAACGCCCTTGCCTCCGCCACCACCGGTGGTCGAAGGCGGCGTGAGACCCCAAATGTTACCGTAGGTGATCGTGCCGTAGTCCGCCAGTGTCACGGAGAAATCCGGCGGGTCGGCCAGAGCGCTGGCCGGTGCATTGGTGTAGATCACATAGCCGTCGGTATACGAACCCACGAACGGAATCGAGGCCGCGGTAATTCCGCTGATGGTAATCGAGTTGCCGGTGCCGGAGCTGCGGGCCGCGGTGCTGGTACCGGTCACGCAACCGAGGAGACCGGAGTTGCCGAAAATCGGTCCGCAAGCCTCGACCGACGTGTTGTATCCGGCGAGCGAAGAGAACACCGCCGAACTGATCGAGCTCGAGGCGCCGCCACCGAAGATGAAGGCGAAGGCGAGATCCTTCGTGCCATAAGGACTCAGCTGAGTCGTCCCTGCGGCCTCGAGAAATCCGCCCGAGCCTTCGGCCACGGCGATACCGGCGTTCTCGAGCGAAGTCAGGTCCGTGCCAAGCTGAGTGCAGGTGGCAAGATTACTGGTCGACAGCGACGTCGACATCGGGCATGAGACTGCCTGTAGCACCGTGGTCTGGTCCGTCAGGCGTCCGTCATACTCGGGTATGGTCACGGTCGCACCGGGGGTGACAGCCACGGGCAGTGCGATTGCCGTGCCGGCCGCCAAGGCAGCGCCGACTGCTGCAGCGCACATTGATAAAACCCTGCTCATGATTGTCCCCTTTTGGATTTTTGGCTTATTCAAGGCGCCATCCAGGCCCCTGTCCGGCGCGGGCATCCCATGAGACAGGTTGCAACATTCATGCCCTGAAAACAATCGCATGTTGAGTCAGCGACTTACTCCGCCACGTGTTGGATCGGTGAGCGGCTCATTGTCAAAAAGATCGACAGTGTCCGCGCATGCTGCAGCGCGCAAACCCGGGACCTGCACGGGTGGTCATCCCGTGCAGGTCCCGAGCACTTCAGTGAGCCCCGACGATTACCACCAGAAGTGGTACCAGGCCTTGTGCACGCTCTGCGGGTCGGTGGCCTTCTTGTTGTTCTCGGCCGCCGCGTTACTGGCCAGGTTGGCTGCAGTCAGCTGCGACTTCGGTGTCAGAGCCGTGCTGGCCGTCGGGCCAGTGCCGTGCAGCGACACGCCATCCTGGTGCAGGTCGTTGCGGTCGGCGCGGATGTCCGCGCGGTCGGTGCGAATGCTCGCCACGTCATTGCGGATGTCCGCGCGGTTCTGCGCGATGTTGTTGCGGTCGGCGCGCAGGTCGCTGCGCTGCTGATTGATCGCCGCCTGCTCGTTCACGCCCGTGCGCTGCTCAGCGTAGTCGTGGCGGAGATTGCGCTGGTCGGAGCGAATGTCACCTTGATCACGCTCGATGTTCTGCCGGTCAGAGCGGATATCCGCCCGCTCGCTGCCGACGTTCTGCTGCGCGGTGCGCAGGTCGTGCTCGATACCGTGTTCGTTCTCACGGATGTTGCGCTGGTCGGTGTGAATGTTGGCGTGGTCCTGGGCGATCGCATTGCTCTCGGCGCGAATGTCGGTCTTCTCCTCGCTGATCGCCGCCTGCTCGTTCACGCCTGCTCGCTGCTGCGCATAATCGCGATGCAGGGCAGTTTCGTTGGCGTGGATGTTGGTGCGCTCACCGGCCATGTTCTGACGCGCGGCGCTGATGTCCGCTTTATCGGCCGCAATGACCCGCTGGTCGGCGTTCGCAGGATTGGCGGCCACCGCGGGACCCGGAGCCGGCGCCGGCGATCCGCCGCCGCGTCCAGCCGCAGGATTGGCGCCGTCCTGACCCTGACGCAGGTCATTGATATTGCGCTCGTCCTTGCGGATATTGGCATGGTCCTGCGCGATGGCGCTGCTTTCGGCATGAATGGCGGATTTTTCCGTGCTGATCGCACTCTGCTCGTTCACACCGGTACGCTGCTCAGCATAGTCACGGTGCAGGGCGCTTTCGTTGGTGCGCAGATCCGCGCGCTCGCCCTGCATGTTCTTGCGTGCCGCGGCAATGTCGCCCTTGTCAGCGTCCAACAGGCGCTGGTCAGTGGCAGAAAGGTTGGCATTCCCCTGGGCCGGCGCGCTGTTAGGCGCCGCCTGCGGCACCGGCGCGCCGTTGTAACGCTGCCAGTTGTTCCCGTTGGCCGGTGAGCTGCTGGGGCTCGTGCTGGCTGCGGACGTGGAAGTGGCGCCTGCGGCGACCGCACCCTGCGTCTGCGGATCCGCCGCGGTGGTCTGGGCCACGGCGGCGGCGAACGGCACCGAGCCGAGAATGGAACCCACGGCAATCGCAATCCTTGTCTTGCGTTTCATAGCTCCTCCTTGGTCACCTCATCAGTGACATTCCAGTGAAAAGGAAAACTGCCGGATGCTGCGGCGCGCTCACTGCGCGCGAGCGGCGGCATCCTCGGCCCGGGTCTGGGCCTGTGACAGCTGCTCCTGGTCGGTGAAACCCTGTACCAGGGAAAAGAAGTCTTCGTAGAAGCTGCGGTCCTGGATGGTCTCGCGGCGCACCACTCCGAGGACCTGAGCCGATCCGGATGGCATCGTCAGTGTGGCAGGGCCGACGCCGAGGCTCGTTGTCTGCTTCATCTTCTGCAGCTGACTCTCCTCGCGGGTGGCGCTGACGAACACAATGCTCGTGCCGTTGCGGTTGTCGGCGCAGGTGGTCTGCAGATGCACCGAAATGTTCTGTTTCGGCTGCGGCTGGTAATCACGCTCTCCGGTCAGAATGCCCGACTCGTTCGGCCGATCGAGCATGTAGCCCTGACTGAGCATGGCGCGCTTCACGCTCCAGCAGACACTGTCACCGGACCCCGAGAATGTGCGGCTGAAAGGTGCCTGGGTCGTAAAGTTGTCGGCGACATCGCGCTGCCGGTGGCTGGCGCAGCCACTGAGTGCCGCGAGTACGGCGCAACCGAGTCCGGTTAAAACACGCTCCAGCTTGTCCTTGTGGGTACACCGCATGAGCCCATCTCCGCTGACGCCGTTCAGTATCGGCTTATGCGAATTAGACTCCCGCGGGCGGTCGCTTGGTTCCCCGGCGTTGCGCTCGAGGTCGTGCCGGCCGCGCCCGCAGTTGACTGTGAGAATGCTCCGACCGGCGCCAGCCCGCGCCGACGTCGCCGACTGCCGACGCTCCGCGCCCGCCTGTTCAGTGATAGCGCCAGCTGCTGAGGTCGGCTCCCGCCGGCGCACTGTCGGCAATGCGGCGCAGAATGAGCGGCAGATACATGAAGTTGTAGTGCAGCCGCGTATAGGCGTTGGCAAGCTTCGGATCGCCGTTCCAGCAGTGTTCGGCGCGCTCGCCGTAAGCCACCTCGCCCTCGTAAGGCGGCCGCAGACTCTCGAGACGCTCCTGCGCAAAGTAGACCGCATCGTTCAGATAGTAAGTATCGGCGCTGCCGACGTAGATGTGGATCTTGCCGCGCAGCTGTGGCGCGAGCGCGCTCCAATCGCGCGCAATGATGTGCGACAGATCGAAATGCTCGCGCCAGTACTCGGCCACCTGGCGATCGATGACACCGCTCAGCTTGTCGTACAGCTGCTGCGGGTAGCCGTCCGCGCCGATTGGTCCAAACACCGCGCCCCAGATGTCGTACTGTCCGCCCGAGCGAGAGCGATCGCCCTGCGCGAGCTCCATATAGTTGGCGTCGCGCTGCGTGGCGAACACTTCGCCGAGGTAGTTGCGGATCGAAGGCCGCTCGACCGTGACCGCCTCACCCTTGATGGTGTAGGCATTCGCGTCCTCGTAAATGTTGATCAGCGTGTAGGCGCGGAAATCGATCGGATCGGGGCAGGCGGCGAATGCGCCGTTGTACATGTCCGGATAGAACACCTGGGTGGCGAGGGCCTCCCAGCCGCCGGTCGAGCCGCCATAGGTGAAGCGCGCCCAGCCTGCGCCCAGGCCGCGGAAGCGGCGCTCGATCTCCGGTATCAACTCCTTATTAATGGCATCGCCGTAGGGCCCGAGATTGGCCGAGTTCACCGCGTAGCTGTCATCGTAGTAGGGATTGGCGTGTTCGATCTCGATCACCAGATAGCGCGGAAAGTCTGCGCTGATCCACTTCTGGTAGAACGCGTACGCCTCCTGCTGCTGGATGCGGTTGTAGCCGGCGAGGTGGAAGCGTTGCGAATAGTCCGGCTTCAGATCGGCATCGGGGGGCGTGGTGCGAAAGTCGGAAGCCCCGTCGGGGAAGTGTCCGTGGAAGACCATGAGTGGATAGTGCGCCTCCGGATGCTGATCGAAGTCCTTCGGCACCAGCACGTACGCACCGAGAAACATGTCGCGGCCCCAGAATGCCGACAGCAGTGCACTGCGAATACGGATGTGCCGGACAAAAGCAGTGTCAGCCGGTGGCGGAATCGGCGCGATCTGGTTGTCGAGTTTCAGCGCCCGATGCAGCGGCTGTGTGGGGTCAAGGTGCACCCGCAGCGGAGTTGAATAAAGGTTGCCGGGTTTGAGCGCCCACTGCTGACCCTCGCCCTGGTCGGGCGGAAGTTTCAGTACTCGTCCGTCGGCAAAGTGAAAGGTCTCGTAGCGGTTGAGCACCGCCTGCACCAGGTAGTCGCCTGGGGGTACCTCGGACAGGCGGCGTGCGGGCCAGCCGAATGCCCGATCATCCACTGCCACCTCCTGTCCCGCGGCGAGCGCCTCGACGTTCAGCCCGAAGAGATACGGGCTCGACAGGGGCTCATCGGCATCGACGTGACTGCGCGGCTCGCGCGTCAGATCCGGACTCAGCAGCAGAATGATGCGTCCGTCGAGCGGCCGCGCGCTCTGCAGTGACGGGAAGCTGATGCTGAATACCGGCCCCGCAGCGTGCGCCGCGCGCCGCGGCGCAGCTGCACTCACCGCTGCAGCGAGCGGCGACGGGCCCACGGCAACTTGTGCTGCCAGACACAGCGAGGCGGATACCGTGGCGAATAGTCGCGCTTGCAGCATGTGAGAGTTCCTGAGTGTTGGACCGAACGTAAGGCGGGATGGGCGTCACGGCCGTATCAGCGTGAAGCCGGCGTCCTGCCATGCATGGATGCCACCTTCCAGCGGTCGCACCGGGTGGTAACCCATTCTGATCAGCCGGCGCGCGACCCGCGCGGCGGTGGCCTCATTCGGACAGGCGCAGTACACCACCACCTCGCGCCCAGGTCCGTGTAGAGGGGTGTCCTGGACGAGCGTCTCGATGGCAATCGCCCCGGGGATCATGCCGTCGCGCGTCCGACTGGCGCGTGGGCGGGCATCGATCAGCAACAGCGTAGTCCCGGTTTCCTGCTGCAGGCGATTCAGCTCCTGGACGCTGATGCGGCTCATGCGCAGCTCGCGGAAAAACTGGTGGCGCCGCCAGAATTTGAGTGCGAGGAAGATCGCGAGGACGGCGAGGATCAGCAGGCCGCCGACGCGGCCCAGCGCGCCGAGCTCGGCAAACACCTGGTCGACCGCGTCATGGAACATGACCCCGATCGCGATGCCGGCACCGGCCCAGAGACTGGCGCCGATCAGGTCGTAGGCGATGAAGACAGCCAGGCGCGAGCCGACCACTCCGGACATTGCGGTCGACACAGCTCCCAGGCCGGGAACGAATTTTGCGATCACCAGCACGCGCGGACCGAAGCGCGTGAACAGGTGCTCGGTGTCCGCGACGCACGAGTCGGGCTCCAAACTCAGGCGGCACATGGTGCGCAGTACACGGCTGCCGAAACGCCGCCCGGCGGCATACCAGGCCAGATCCGCGAACAGGCATGCGGCAACCGCCGCGAGTGCGATGGCGATGACCGGTGCCCCGCCCTGCGCCGACCACGCCCCCGCTACGATCAGCAACGGAAAGGTGGGTAGCGGCAGACCGATCTGCTCGACCAGCACGAAGGCAAACACGGCGAGGACGCCGATATGCTCAAGCCAGAGAGTCAAAGTCGACATAGAAGACGGATCGCTGACCTTCCCGGCTGGCGGATCTGACACCCAGGGGAGTCGTGATCATCTCATCGTCCTTGTGCCGGGCACTAGGACTCCGCGGATAGCCTCACGCGGGGCGATGCCTGGGCTATCCTGCAGGACAGTCTCGCCGGCAGGCGGTTCGCCAAGCGGAAATGGACACGCGCAATCACTGGACGATGCCGCAAGCACGCTGGGCCCTGCTCGGCCTCACGCTCACCGTGGTGCTGGCCGGCGCCGTGCTCATCGTGCGGCACAACCTGCGGGGCATCCTCGTGCGCGCCATCGAGAGCCGTAGCGGCCGCACCATCCGCATCGAGGGTGGCTTCAGTGCGCAAGTGTTCAGCCGGCATCCGCTCCTCAGCGCGGAACAAGTGACGGTCAGCAATCCACCGTGGATCCCCGCGGGCACGACCGCCGAGCTCGGGCGCATCGTCCTGCAACTGCGCTGGCGCTGGTCAGTTCCGCCGCTCGCCATTGAACGCCTGGAGCTGGAGCACGCGAACCTGCACCTGTTGCGCGATGCCGCGGGCCACTCCAACTGGAGCTTGCGCGAAGACGGTGCCGGCAACGGCGCCCCGCTCATGGGCAGTCTGAGGGTGCCGGGCGCGCACGTCGACCTCGACGATCAGCGGCACCATCTGAAGTTCAGCGGCACGGTCGCCGCGGGCGACCTCGAGGGAGTCGTTGCCAACCCGCCGTTGCGGATCGCCGGCGAAGGCGAGCTCAACGGTCGTGCCGCCGCCTTCACCATTGACGCCGAACCGCTTGCGCAGGCGCGGCGTGACCGGCCGTATCATTTCACGCTGGAAGAACGCTCCGCCTCGGACCGCCTGCGGGCGCGCGGCGCCCTCGAGCACCCGTTCGACTTCCACGTGCTGGCGGGCACCTTCGAGGTCTCAGGTCCTGACATGCGTGACGTCTACTTCCTCGTGGGGCTGAAGCTGCTGCACACTGGGCCTTACCGGATCACCGGTGAGCTACGGCGTCACAACAAGCGCTTCGAGTACCATGATCTTGCCGCAGCCACCGGCAGCAGTGACCTCGGTGGCACCCTGATAGTGGACAGCTCGAGCGGCCGACCGCAAATCTCAGGCGAGCTGCGCTCGGCGCGGCTGCGGCTGCAAGACCTGGGTCGCCAGGACGCGGCCAGCGGCCCGGCGCCGACCGAGCCGGCTGCGCCGGGATTTTCTGCGGCGCCGTTACATTTCGCAGCGCTGCGCAAAAGCGACTGGTCGCTTCAGTTAAAAGCCGAAACCGTGGAACTCGGCCCCGCGGTGCTGCACGCGCTGAGCGCACACCTGCGCATCGAGCGGGGGGTCCTGAGTATTGAACGTCTGAACGGGCAGCTGGCCGCGGGCACGGCCTCAGCTGATGCACACATCGATGCCCGACAGGACATCGCCACGGGTGATGTTGGCGTGCGCCTGGCTGACGTTGAGCTGCAGCAGCTGGACAAGGCGCAGGCGGGTGCAGCGCCGCTCTCGGGCAACCTGAGCGGGCGCCTCGAGCTGCACGGCTCAGGGGATTCCCTGCACGGGTTTGCGACTACGGCAACGGGTAGGGTGAGTGCGGTCGTGCCGAGCGGTAGCTTGCGCGCGGTGCTCGCCGAAGGCGCAAGCCTCGATCTCGGCGCAGCCCTCGGTACTCTCGCCAAGAGCGATAAACAAACCGGGATTCGCTGCGCCGTCGCCAACTTCGACGCCAAGGACGGGATCCTGAGCGCGCGCACGCTGGTGCTGGATACCGACCAGGCCCTCATCACCGGCGCGGGGGATGTGCAACTGGACTCCGGGACGGTGGACCTCACCCTGCGAGGGCGCCCCAAACACCCGCGCCTGACGTTGCACTCGGCCGTGACGGTCCGTGGCACGTTTCCGCACCTGGAATATCGCCTGAACGCTCGCGATGTTCTGGTCCAGTCCGCAGCCGCCGTCGCGCTCGGAGTCGTGCTGACCCCGATCGGTGCGGTGCTCGCGTTCGTGAACCCTGGCTTGGCGCACAATGCCGACTGTGCAGCCCTGTTGGCCCAAGCCCAGACGCCCGCGCCCTCCCCCCGCTCAGACGGACAGGGCCGCTGATGCCTGCGGAGGCGACGAATCAATGACGGTCAGACAGGCTCCGGATCCACGCGCTCAGCGACGTTTTCGAGCGCGGTAGCGGCCGCTTGGCCTGCGCCCTGAGCGGCGTGCTGAACGCCCGTGGCCGCTGAACGCGCCCCACGCGCCACCCCACGGCGACCGGCATACGCCGCCGCGCGGCCCAGCGAGCGCGCCGCGCGGCGCGCGCTCTTCAGCACCTGTTTGGCGGCAGCCTTCACTGTGGGCTTACCGGCACGCTTGCCCTTGGCAGTCACCCGCGCGCGGCGCGCAGGCGTTTTGGCGCGCGCCGACACGCGCTTACGTGTCGCGGCAGCCTTGCGGGCCGTGGTTCGTTTGACGCGTCGTTTCATCTTGGCCATGGAATCCTCCTGCGAACCGACAAAACATGGGCGCGCGGCTCTTTTCAACCTGCTCACCGCGACAGGCCACCATCCTACTGACTTCGGGCCTGAGCGCAGCAGTCCCTCAAGGGAAGCTTCTCAGGTCGGACTTAGCCTACACACTTTACGCGCCTGCGGGGCTCGACGTGGGCGCGCGCCTTTGCTGCACTTGCTCGCTGGAACGAGGAGCACCCGTGAAGAAATCCAGCGGCAGCAAAAGCGCCACCACCAGAACCCAACGCCCTGCGGCAGCGCGAGCCGGCAGTCCTGTCCAGGGAGAGGGCGACTACGCGGCAGGCCGCCGCTATCGGCAGAGCGTCGAGACATTCGTACGAACCGCCGATATCGATCAAGCGGCGCGCGCGGCGGCTCCCAAGAATGCGCGCGAGGCGCGCGCCCTGAAGGAAGCGGAAGCGGTGGGGCGCAGCCGCGCGCGGCGCGATCCCAAAGACCGTATGCGCTGACACCTCATGCCCTCGACCCCGCCGGCGCGCGCGGCATCCCCGGTGCGGCTGAGGCGCGCCCGCTTTGCCCGGAGTGCATTCGCCAGATCGAGGCGACAGCGTCTTCGTCCGCCAGACGCACTGATCGCGGGACGCCGCCGTGGCTCAGCGCCGTGCGCTATGGGCCATGCGCGAGGCGAAGAACGCGATGATGAGCCCGAACAGCAACATGGCGAGCAGGTTCGCGAGAAACTTGCCGACCGTGAAGTGTGGCACCACGTGCCACGCTGACAGCCGCAGCACCAGGTAGTTCATGACGAAGAAAATGACGACGCCATAGGCGAGACCGGCCGCGAACCAGCGCCGCTGCAGCACCGGCCAGGCACGCGCCGCGATGACGTAAATGGCCGCGATGATCAGCCCCATGAGTTCCTGCAAAGCAAGCCCCACGAGCGCGCTGCGCATACCACCCTCGAAACTCGCTCGCGCGAGTACGCCACCGGCGATGGTCTGCAGAATGCGCACCGTGCTGTGGCCGCTGATCAGTACGGCGGAGCCGATGTCGATGGTCGCAGCGATCAGGCCGCCAGTGAGAATCGCGCCAAGCGCGGCGCGCGGGCGTGCAGTCATTGCAGCGTCGTCCTAACCGGTGTGGCTGTGTGAGCCGGTGAGGCGTTATAGCCTCGCCCGGCCCGCGGCGCGAGAGCCGTCGGCGGCGCTTGGCCGAGCGGATTGCTCGCCTCACCGTATGAGGTACTGGCCTAGGCCGGGAAAGGTACGTTGGAGATCCGTGCGCACTCTGCCAGGAGCCGCTCCTGGATTGCCGGATCGGAGGCGGCAGGATGCGCGGCGCGCCGCTTGAGATGATAGAAGTACTGACCCGTCACACGCGCCGCCGGATCCTCGCTGGCGGCGAGCCATACCTGGGTGCGCGGCGCGGCGTCCAGGTCGTCCGGCGCGCCCGGACCACCCATTTTGGTCGGCACCCAGCCGGGCTCGAGCGCGTTCGCCAGCACTTGCGGCCACCTGCGCGCCACGGCGAATGCCAGGATGACGTCGTGCAGTTTGGTGTCCGCGTAGGCGCTCGAACCGTTCCACCGGCGCTCATCCCAGCTGAGATCACGCAGGCTCGGATCACCCGACTGATGCATGCCGGAACTGACATAGATCAGCCGTGCCGGCCGCTGCACCAGGGCGGTCAAAATATATGGCGCGAGCGTGTTGACCGCGAACACCGGTGGTAGCCCGTCGGGCGTGTTGCCGCGACGCCGCTCGCGATAGCCGATGCCGGCGTTGTGAATCACGGCGTCCAGCGGTCCGAGAGCGTTGATGCGTGCCGCAAGTTCGCGGGTCGCCGCAATGCTGCTCAGGTCTCCGGCCACGGCGCTCTCGGCGGCGGGCACGGCCGCCAGTGCCTGCTGCGCGCGCGCCTCGCTGCGTGCGTGCAAGATCACCCGGTGACCAGCGGCTGCCAGCAGCCGGGCGGCCATCTGCCCGAGGCCGTCGGCAGAGCCGCTAACCAGAATGCGTGCGGGGTGTGCGATGAGCTTGACCTCTTAGCGAGCGCGTGCCGGCAGCGCTAAGGCGGTGAATGTGCTGCCGCAGCGCCTGGCTCAACCGTGGCGGGCGCCGGCAGCGCGTCCGGCATGGGCGCCGTCAGCGGCGCCGCGAGCGGCACTGACGCCCCGCCGACGGCGGGCTGGAAGGTCACGGTCGCGAGGTTCACCACCGACGGGTCGTCGCGCAGCTTCACGTACAGCTGCCCGTCGGCGGCACGCGGTACCGCCAGTGACTGCTCGGTGTAACCGTCGGGCACAGCGGTCGGCCGCGTGAATTGCGCATCGGCCGACACCGCCTGCAGCAGGAACAGGTTGGCACCGTACAGCGTACAGGCGCCGGCTGTGCCGCCGGGACACTCGAGCCGCGTGAGATGCGGCAGCCGCACGAGCGTCGCGAGCGGACGCCAATCCCCGGCGACGCCGCTGCTGACCACGCGGTAGCGCAGCGGACCGAAGGCGGACGCACCCAGGGCACGCGCCGGCTCCAGTGTCGCTACGGCAACCTTGGCGTTCTGCAGGGTCATCGCGCCGTTGCTGACGTCGAGCACAGCAGACGACCCATCACCGGAGGCGACTTCGATGCGATCGTCGCGCGAGAATGATGCCGGTGACTGCGCCCGCAGTGCGAAGGTGAGGCGCGCATCTTGCGGCAGCTCGTCCTGACTTGCGAGCCGGATCCCGGTGGTGCCGGCCGCGAGCACATCCTGCGCGCTCTTGCCGATGAGGGTGGCGCTCGGGCGTGCCGTCTCGACCGTGGCCGGCACATTCAGGCTGCGGCCATCCTGCAGTGATACGCGCGCCGTCAGGCTGCCGCCGGGACTGAGGCTCGCGCCACCGGGCGACTCGGCCGCCTGCATCGACAGTTCGTCCCGGCCGGCAGTGTTGATCAATGTGGCGGGCAGGAACTGCACGCCGTTCACGACGAGATCCTGCACCTCATCGAGACGCGTGCCGCGCAGCACACCCTGCCGGTCGCCCGCGTGCAGTGCGAAGGCATCAAGGTGCCCCGCCTCTGCATAGGCGCGCATCGACAGGCGCTCTGGCTGCGCGCTGCCGTAGCGGCGGATCAGCAGCGTCACCTCGCCCGGCAGCGCATCGTGCAGCGGCAGTTTGACTTCTGCTGCATCCGGCTGCAGCGCCTTCCATTCGGTCTTGAGTGGCCGCCCGCCACCATCGACGCTGATCTCGGCGATGCAGGCGACGTTGTCCGCATGCAGGTGCACGGTGTCTTCGCGGCCGACGATCAGCGCATTCTCTTCGCCCGGCGCGAGCGACCAGTTCTGCGCGCGGGCCGTGACCAGCTGGAATGCCGGCCCCTCGTAACGGTCGAAGCCCCATTGGCCGTGGAGCGTGGCGCTCACCCGGTTACCGAGCTCGGCCGAACGCAGCGCGCTCGTGTCAATCGCCATGCCGCCGCGCGCGGGGTCGGCCCGCGCCGGCAGCTCCAGCGTCGTGCCGTTGAGCGCCGTCAGGCGCAGCGCCAGATCGTGCGCGTAGGCGGTCGCGAATGCGAGAGGTGCGCCCTCCACCGGCAGCACCAGCGGCTCCTTGTTGGCGCAGAACGCGTCTTTGGGCGCTACCGGGCGCAGCGGCGGGAACTGCGGATGCGCTACCGCCGGCAGTGCCATCACCAGCACCGACTTTGGATCCTGGAAGGACGGAGCGGCATTGAGCGCGAGCGCGAGATCATGTCCGTGCGCGCTGGCCAGTCCGGGGATGTACTGATACTGCGCGGTGTGAAACGAGTCAAACAGCCGGGCGATATCCAGCAGCGAGCCGATGTACGGTCCGTAATAGCCGGAACGCAGCTGCGGAGCGCTGCTCGCTTCCATCGCAAGATCGCTCGCCGCGCCTGAGGTCAGCTCCTGCGTCACGGATGCACTGTGTCCATCCGAGAGAATCAGCGACTCGCGTCCCTGTGACAGACACAGCACCTGCATCTGCGGATCCTTGTCGAGGCACTTCTCGTCCACCTTGATCGCAAGGCTGCGCGACAGCAACGGCGCCGCCTCCTTCAGCTGCGACGGATCGGAGTCGCCCAGGCTGCGGATGGCAGTCAGATAACTGTCGAGGCGCGCGCGATCGAGCTCACTCTGATTGAGGTCCTGAGAAGCGCGCACGAACACACCGGGGCGGGCGCGCACCGTCTGCTCGAGAGTCTTGAAATCACCGCCGGTCTCGGGTGCCAGGAAGACCAGCAGCTGCTGCGCCTCCTTCGGCACGCTGACCACCAGACCCTTGTCGGCACACTTGCCCGACCAGGTCTGACAGGGGAAAAACCACGCTGCTGGCGGCGGGTCGGTCGCGCCGCGCAGAAACACCGCCACCATCAGGTAGTGGGAAGTCTGCTCGGGACCGCGCTGCGCCTTGATCCATACGCGATCACCGCTAGCCAGATTCGGCACCTGTGCCGCAGGCAGAGTCGCGCCCGCGCGCGTGACCTCCACCTGGAGCGTCGGCCCGACGAGATCGAACGGCGCCGGATCGGCGCAGGCCGCGGTGGCTCCTGCCAGCGCCGTCAGCCAGCTGATGAGAATGCGAGTCGTACGTTGCATGCGGGCCAGTGTAGGTCGGTGGCCTCAAATGTCACGCTGTCGCCACTTCGCCACTCTGCTGGACTTTGTGCGCTGGTTCTCAGATGGCGCGCGCTGAGCGGCTTGCGTTGCGCAGCACACGGCGGCGCGTCGAACCCACACCCACCTGCGGCGGGTCACGCCGCACAACCACTATCTGTGCGCCAATCGTCACGGGGTCGTTGAAATGCCAGCCACCTCATTGACCCATCGCGAACGGCGCCCT
>Ga0070761_10000248_pt1 | contig 36290 bp, 35 predicted proteins | sample HubBroMetageREF1_FD_66724 | JGI IMG/M metagenome (GOLD analysis project Ga0070761, IMG submission 66724) | Reference soil microbial communities from the Hubbard Brook experimental Forest, New Hampshire, USA - Hubbard Brook CCASE Soil... | ecosystem: Environmental > Terrestrial > Soil >... | reverse complement strand
TGCCGGTTCGCCGTCTCATACTCCACGTGCGCCGTGGCAATGGTGATGCCGCGCGCCTTTTCTTCCGGAGCGTTGTCGATCGAATCGAACGACCGGAACACAATCTTCGGATTATGCTTCTGCAAAACCTTCGTGATGGCCGCCGTCAACGTCGTCTTGCCGTGGTCGATGTGACCAATCGTCCCCACGTTGCAGTGCGGCTTGGTCCGCTCAAATTTCTCTTTCGCCATTTTGCCTGCCTCGCTCGATCGTTAGTGATTCAAGATCAGTGATTCAAGATTGTGACTGATTCAAATCATTACTGATTCAGTAATACTGATAAAGCTTGTGAAACTTCGCCCGCAGCGCCGGATCCACCTCTTCAATCTTCGAGAGATAAAACTCTCGCATCTGGGCCTGATCCGAAACTGGCAGCGCCTGATACAACGTCCGCGCCGTTCCAGCCCCGTCGCCCGCTGCCCGATCAATCGCTCCCGCCGTGAAAACCGCATTCAAGTCGCGGATTCGAATCTTGCGGCTGTCGAGTTCCTTCAAATACTTCGCGACTCGGTCCGCCGCGAACGCTTTTTCCATTGCGGCTTTCAGGTCGCCAAACTCGCGCTCTTTTTCGACCTTGATCGTGCCTTGTTCAAAAATCACCGCTCACCACTCCATCCGCAACCCCGAATTCCAAACGCAACGCTCAAACTCTGGAGCGGGAGACGGGGATCGAACCCGCGACCAACAGCTTGGAAGGCTGTGACTCTACCACTGAGTTACTCCCGCCCTCAAAACCAGCTGTCAGCTCTCAGCTGTCAGCTCTCAGTAAAACCTCAACCCAACGTCCCACAGCTCATCGCAATCCCTGGAGCCGATGATCAGGATTGAACTGATGACCTCTCCCTTACCAAGGGAGTGCTCTACCAACTGAGCTACATCGGCCCGCTTTACTGTCCAAAAGCACTGCCCAAATGGCGCCGCCTAAGTACGAAAATCAAGTCCGCCGAAATCCCTAATCCGTCGGCTTCGCGTCGGTCCGCTCTTCCTCGATCCGGGTTCGCCAAAAATACAGCGCTGCTCGAAAAGCGAACAATCCCAGGATCAGCAGCGTCCCGGTTCGCAGTCTCACATTCGCACTGAAGACCCGAATCGGCTCATCCGACAGCGTGGTCCAGGCTAAAACTCCTAGCACCGCATACGCGATCAGCGCCAGCACGAACTTCTTCTTGATCGTCACTGCTTAATCATCAACCGCTTGTTAGCGTCTCAGGCTCGTCCACTAAAGCGGTGCCATTTTCATTCGCCATTCTGGTGCACAGGGGAGGATTCGAACCTCCGTACCTCCTGAGAGGGACAGATTTACAGTCTGTTGGCTTTAACCACTCACCCACCTGTGCAAATCCGGGAACCTCGGGCCGCCAAAGCATCCGCGCAAACAACCACATCGACACTCGACAGCAACTCTCAGCTCGGGAAACGAAATGCGAGAACTCCCGCCTGACACCTTATGCTCGCCGGAAAATAATCTGAAGGAGTGCCCTAAACTGGAGTGCCTTAAAAACCGTGCCGCCAGTGCGCGTCGCCGCGTAAACCTCTTCTGTTTCCGGAATCTGTTTTTCTGGAGCTGGCGAAGGGAATCGAACCCCCGACCCTCTGATTACAAATCAGATGCTCTACCGACTGAGCTACGCCAGCAGGTGGAAGCACGTCCCTTCGGGCACAATACTTCCCTGTTCCCTCCTGAAGTCCGGGACAATTATTTAAGTTATCACAAGGGCATTTCACGTGCAACCGGACACCCGCTCAAATCCTCATGAAGATCCGCCGTGTCTCCGCGGGCGTCAAACTTAACCACCTCCTGTATCGGGTGCTATCATTAGCAGGCTCACCTCGAAATTCGATGCGCATTCGACGCCATCTCCTCATCCCCCTGGCCGTTTTGCTGATCGTGGCCGCCGTAGCGCTAATCGTAACTCTGCGCAAGCACGCTCCGCCGGAAGCGGCTCGCCTGCTCCCGGGCGCGGACGGATTCTTCTACCTCAATCTGAAATGGATTCGGACCTTCAACGCCACCAGCCAGCTGCCGCCGGTCTCACGCGAGCCCGAATACCAGAAGTTTGTCGAGGAGACTGGTTTTCAGTTCGAGCGCGATCTCGACCAAGCCGCATTCGCCATTCACTATCCTCAGAGCTGGGGTGGTGGTAGCGCTGGACCCAGCTTAGAACCGCGCTTCTCCGAAGTGTTCGTCGGCAAAATCGACTCCCCCCGCCTGACTGCATACCTCAAGAAGCTGTCTTCTTCCATTGACGACTACCGTGGCTTTGACATTTACAATATCCCTTTTGAAAATCGCACGGTTCGCGTTGTCCTTCTTTCGTACGACAGCGTCGCGGTTTCGAACCATCCCAACCCCGACGTGATTCGCGGCATGCTCGACCGCTCCCGCAAACTTGCCTCGCCCTTTGGCGGACCATGGTTGCTGCGCAGGTTCTACCGGCAGGTTCCTCTGGCAAGCTTGTCTTTCGCCATTCTGCGCGTGCGGCCTGAGATGAGTTCCTTCGGCGGACTGGGTAGTTGGAGCCTCCTATTCCCGAAGTCGGCGGTCGCCGTTATTTCCGCGCGATATCTTCGCGCTCTTCACCTGCGTGCAGAGGCGTTCACCGACAGCAAGGACGAGGCGCACTCTATCACCGAAAAAACATCCGCCTTTATCAGCCTCTTTCACGCCGCCGAAGGCAGCGTCGGCGCTCACGGTACGGACCCAGATGTGAAGGCGTTTTTCGACAGCCTCAAGGTCGAACAGGCCGGAGATCGCGCGGTTCTCACCGCAACCGTGCCCCCCGGATTCATTCGTAAGGCCCTGACGTCGCCCGAAGAGTCGCCCGAAACCGCGGCGCCGGCAGCGACTGTCGCGCCGCCCAAGCAGCCGCCGGCGCCGAATCGCCCGCAAAAGCCCCGATCGCGATAAGAAGATTCAGATAATAAAGATCGCGATAACGACACTCAGCGGACTTCGTCCAACGTATGAAAGCGAAAATGCGGTAACAATTCCCGGTTACGCGGCATCTTCTAACTAATTCCATGGATTGTCATCCCGAGCGGAGCGAGGGATCTGCAGTCCAGCGCAAATGCGGATTCATGGCTCCGTTCGGGATGACAAACCTGGGGAATTTTGGCGTTTTCTCCCCGCGTCGCACTCTGGTGGCTACAATAGAGATATGACGAGTTTGCCCTTACCCCTCGCCGCCTTTGTTGCAGGATTGTTCTCATTCCTGTCGCCCTGCGTACTTCCGCTCGTGCCCGGATACGCTTCCCTGATCTCCGGCGTAGGGATCGAACAATTAAAGCTGAAAGAAGGGCAGCTCTTCCGCAAGGTGATGCTCAATTCCGCCGCGTTCATCATCGGATTTAGCATCGTCTTCATCACGCTGGGCGCTATCTCGACGGAGGTCGGCCAGGTCCTCGCACAATACAAATCGCTGCTCGCGCGAATTGCCGGGGTGGTTATCATTCTCTTCGGCCTTCACCTGACCGGCATCTGGCAGATCAAAGCTCTGCTGGCTGACACGCGACTGCATAGCCTCAAAGGCAGTTCTTCCGCCTGGGGGGCCTTTGTCATTGGATTCGCTTTCGCCTTTGGATGGACGCCGTGCGTCGGTCCCATCCTCGCGGTCGTGCTCGGTTTCGCCGCCGCTCAGGACACTGTGTGGAAAGGCATTTTTCTTCTGGCCATCTACTCGGCTGGATTGGCCGTGCCGTTTCTGCTGACGTCGCTCCTCATGGAGCGCTTTCTAAGATTCTACAACCGCTTCAAGTTCCACATGCACGCTCTGGAAGTAGTGAGCGGAGGCTTGATGATTGCATTAGGCATTCTGCTGGTGATGGGCCGTTTCGCGCTCATCTCCGGCTATTTCTCGTTCTTGAATCGCTTTGCGCTGTAGCAGACGCCGAAGGTTTTGGGTGGCGCAGCGTTTCAGCACTGCGGTGATTGCGTTTTTTTCGAGTGCGGCTTTAGCCGTCGAGGTTACCAGTGAAAAAAAATCCTCTGATTCTGTTCTTCATCGCCGCCATCGTCGTGGTTATGCTATTCGCCGGCATTCGCACGGCTCGCAACAATCGCGCGAACGGTCCCGCCAACGGACAACTCGTGGGCAATCTGGCGCCTGACTTCGACCTCCCGGCCCTCGACGGCAAGAGCCTCCAGCTCTCCGGCCTTCGCGGCAAAGCCGTTCTGCTGAATTTCTGGGCGACCTATTGCGAGCCCTGCAAGGTCGAGATGCCGTGGTTTGTTGAACTGCAGAAAGAGTATGGCCCTCAGGGCTTCCAGATCGTCGGCGTAGCCAATGACGACGCCAGCACCGAAGAGATCGCCAAGTTCGCTAGGGACATGGGCATCAATTATCCCATCCTGATTGGCAAAGACTCCGTCAGTGATAGCTACAAAGTCAGTGTGCTGCCGACCACGTTTTTTCTGGATCGCGATGGCAAGCTCATCGCCCGCGAATTCGGTTTGCAGAGCCGCAGCGTTTTCGTGGACCACATAAAAAAGGCCCTGAGTCAGGGGCAAGCGGTACAGGCCCAGAGGTAACTACGAATCGCACGAGTGCGCGGAGTACTCTGGATTCGTACGATTCCATCGCTTTTAGCGCGGAGTACTCCGGGTTCGCATCAGGGCGGTTCGTATCAGGGCGTCGCTTTAGCGACGCCGAAAGCTTCGAAATCGGGCGCCCCTTTTAGGGGCTGATGTCGCTGGGGAGCCAATGAAAATCTTTCTCGCGAGCGCGCTTCTCCTGTTGTGCACGTCGGCATGGGCGCAAGACGATCTCGGCCCAAAAGGTCAAACCGTAAAGATGGCGCCCGCTCCGGTTGTCACCGTTGTGCAAGGCAAATCGGCTACGGTTCCACTCTTGTTCCGCGTAGCCAGCGGATATCACATCAATTCCAATCAGCCGAAGGCCGAGTTCCTGATCCCAACCGTGCTCAAGGTAGACGCCACCACCGACATTGTCATCGGCAAGACCACCTACCCCGAAGGCCGGGATATGAGTTTTGCCTTCGCTCCCGACGAAAAACTGAATGTCTACACCGGAGATTTCGAAGTCGATGTTTTGGTCCGTCCATTGCTCTCGGTGCAAGCCGGCAAGTATATCGTCCGCGGAACTCTGAAATACCAGGCCTGCGATAACACGGCCTGCTATCCACCAAAACAATTACCGGTTAGCTTCGACGTAAAGATCGCAAAGGCTGCGGCAGCGCCGAGAAGGAACCCAGCCCAAAGTCCGGACGCCCACTAGCTCGCCCAAGGGACGGAAGCATTCGTCTGTCCAGCAAATCTTCATCGCTCACCTTTTTGTCCCGGCGTTATTCTTCAATGCCAATTCGTTCTTGAATATGTTGCCGTCCTTCATCACAAACTCAACATTCTCAAGAATCTTGATATTCGCCAAAGGATCGCCCGACACGGCGACCACATCCGCGTAGGCGCCCGGCGCAATCACGCCCAGTCGTCCTTGCATCTCCAGCAGTGCCGCCGCCCGCGAAGTCGCGCTCTGGATCGCCTGCATCGGCGTCATGCCGAATTCGACCATCCGCGGGAATTCCTGCGCAATCGGCTCTGTCCACGGAATTCCCCCCATGTCGGTCCCAAAGGCAATCTTCACTCCCGCCTTCACCGCCTTGCGAAAAGACACTTCGTGCTCGGACGCGCGTTTGCGGTCGCGCTGGCCTTCCGGAGTATCAGCCGGCGCCCAGTCGCCGTAGTAAACACTCAGCGTCGGGCAGAGCCACGTGCCCTGCCGGATCATCTGCGCGATCTGCGAGTCAGTCAGCACCAGTCCATGCTCGACGGAGTCGCAGCCGCCATCGAGCGCGCGCTGCATGCCTTCACCCCCGTATACATGGCAAGCCACTTTTTTCCCCCAGCCATGAGTCTCGTCCACAATTGCGCGCAGTTCCACGACCGTCAAAGTCGGCTGCGATACCAACTCGCCGTTCTTCCCAACCCAGGAGCGATGAGTCATATACACCTTGATCCAGTCCGCGCCGTGGTCAAGTTGCTCGCGCGCGGCTTTGCGCGCCTCGACCGGCCCGTCAATGATCTGCACTCCCTTTGGCACTTCGATCTCCGGCGCGTACCCCTCCAGCGGATAGCCACCGGTTGTCGAGATCGCACGCGTTGAAACAAACAAGCGTGGCCCTGGAATGTATCCGCCTTCAATCGCCATTTTGATGCCCACATCGCCGTAGCCCGCGCCTTCGGTCTCCATGTCGCGCAACGTGGTGAACCCTTGTTCCAGCGCGCGCCGCGCCGAAACCGTGGCCCGCGCCGCACGGAACGCCAGCGGATACTTAAGCAGCTGAATGTCGTATCCACCCTCGGCGGGATCTTCGCCCTGCAGAAAGATGTGCGTGTGGGCGTCAATCAGCCCGGGGAGCACCGTGGTCTGCGAAAGGTCGATCACCTCGGCGCCAGCGGGAATATGTGCGCTGGCTGCGTCAGAGATCTCGCCAATGCGGTTGCCCCTAATGGTGATGACTTGATCGCGGCGCGGAGAGTTCGACACGCCGTCGATCAGCACTCCCGCTCGAATGAATTTCACCTTTTGTAACGTTATTGTGCTCTCGGTGGATATGTCGATCGTTTGCGCCCATCCGCAAAACGACGAACAAAGAAGGGTCAGCAGAACTATCCAGCGTTTCACCGCAACCTCCAGAAAGGCTGGATTGTACTCCTAGGCAGGCTGCGGAAAAACCCAGGTTCGTGGCCGTACAACTTTTTTAGAACCCAGCCTCGGAGGGGCGTTTGAGAATAGCCCAGCGCTTCAGCGCTGGGAAAAGTGGAAGAATCGATTCCAGTCCCGGAGGGACGGCCGAGTTCTCACGCACATCTTTGAGGCCCCCGGCATCGGCGGCACTTATCGGACCGGACGAGCAACGCGGCGTGGAATGCGCAGAACGAATCCAGCAGAATCAATCCCTGTATGACCGGCATCGCCAAGCACCAGCGACGCTCCGGCGTTTTCAAGCACGCGGCTGGCGATCACCAGTCTCACCCTGCGCAGCGTTGCGGCTGACACCGATATTGTCCGGGCCGGATCGCGCCTGCCCGGAGGGCCAGTTGCGCCCTTTTCCTGATCTCGACCATCCTGCTCGCGGTCTTTCGGCACACGAAGGCCGCGGTCGACATCGCCCCGCAGCACCGCTCCAGCCGGACCCTCCCCCAGCAGAAGCATGACTCTACCCCCCACCTGTTGCGTTTCGATCATCGCCGCAATCAAATACTGCAACGCCAGCCTTAGCCGCGTCTCTGGCACTGGCAGCGTCGCCGTACATGTGCCCGCCAGGCGCAACTGGATATCTCGCACGGCCGCGATCGAATCCAATTCTCCGATCACACTCTGTAGAGCCGGCGCCAGCGCCACCGCGCAAGTTTCCGGCCCTGGTTGCTCGGCGTCCAGATACTCCCGCATCAACTGAATCATGCCAATCGCTTTTTCCGTCTGTTGCAGAGCTGCCGAAACACTCTTTTGCTGCTGCTCCGCGACTTCCTCGATTGAGAGTTCAAGCGGATGCACGAGCGAAAGTTCGAGCGAACAGCGCAAGCTGGTCAGCGGCTGGCTTAACGAGTGCAGCAATTCGCCGAGCACATCCGGACCCCGCGGAAACTTCGAAAAAGTATGCGGAGTCGTGCTCACGCCGATGCCCCTTCCGGACTCATCTGATACCCCACCCCGCGCACCGTGTGAATCAAAGACGGCGAGAATCCGTCATCCACTTTGCGCCGCAGATAGTTGATGTAAACATCCACCACGTTCGTAGTGGAATCAAAGGTCAGGTTCCACACGTGTTCGATGATCATCGCCCGCGTCAGCCGGCGCCCAGCATTGCGCATCAGATATTCGAGCAGCGCGAATTCCTTGGTGGTCAATTCAATGTGCCGTCCGGCGCGCTCCACCTTGCGTTCTACACGATCCAGACAAAGATCGCGGACCGTAAGCACCGATTCCGATGGCAGCCGACTGCGCCGCATCAAAGCCCGCGCCCGCGCTGACAGTTCGAGATACGAAAAAGGCTTTACCAGGTAATCGTCCGCTCCCGAATCCAGGCATTGCACACGGTCTTCGACCCGGCTGCGCGCCGTCAGAATCATCACCGGCAAGTTTGCCTTTCGCTGCCGTAGGCTCTTCAGAACGGATAACCCGTCCATCCCCGGCAGGTTCAGATCCAGCACCACCAGGTCGTAATCGAACTCCATCGCCATGGCGCGGCCCTGGTTCCCCTCGCTGGCCACATCCACCGCATGATGCTCCGCTTCCAGCCCCTTCCGGATAAAACTGGAAAGCGCAGCGTCGTCTTCCACAATGAGAATCCTCATGAGCCTCTTCTAAGTCGGTGAACTCTAAACCGATTCTCATTCTCGACGCACTCGCCCCAGCACACAAGATAACCAGCCCGTGCAAAAGGACGTACTTACAGAAGTGAAAGGAAAGTTGCAAAACGGGCCAAGCCATCGGAATGAAGCGCCCGAGAACAACCGCCCTGGACGAGCATTCGAGGTTGCTCAGCGCTGGGAAAAGTAGCAAAACAAAATGATTCGAGTCCTAGAGGGACGACCGATTTCTCAAAACAGACTCTTCACGCCCCCAGCGCCGACCGAATTGCCCCGACAATCGCTTTCGCCAGCCGATCCATTTGTTCCTTTGACTCCGCCTCGACCATCACCCGCGCCAGAGCTTCGGTGCCGGAGTAGCGCACCACCACCCGCCCATTGCCGTCAAGTTCCCCTTCAGCGGCCGACATCGCTGCGCGCACCGCCGGAATCTCCGCGAATGGAGTTTTGTTCCGCACCCGCACATTCCGGATCGTCTGCGGAAACACCTTCAGATCACTAACCAGATCGGCCAGTGGCTTGCCCGTCCGCGTGATGATCTCCATAACCCGAAGCGCAGTCAGCAATCCGTCGCCCGTGGTTGCCTCCCCATCGCGAAACAGTATGTGGCCCGATTGTTCGCCGCCGAGCTTAGCGCCCACGCGTTGCATTTCTTCGAGCACGTACTTGTCGCCGACATTGGCACGCAGCATCTGAATGCCCGACCGCTTGAGCGCCAACTCCAATCCCATATTCGACATGGTCGTCGCCACCACGGTGGCATTGGTAAGCGTGCCGCGCGACTGCATGTCCCGCGCCGCCAACAGCAGAACAGCGTCCCCATTTACGACTCGCCCATCGCCATCGCAAAAAAGCGCGCGGTCGGCGTCGCCGTCGAAAGTAACCCCCACATCGAAACGCCCCTGATTTTCAAGAGAACTCTCGTAGACATAGCGCGCCACCACTTCCGGATGCAGTGCGCCGCAATTTTCGTTGATGTTCTGTCCATCCGGCGCCGAGTGCAGGAAGGTGGCGTCGATCTTGAGCGCTCCGAACAACTCCGGAGCTTCCACCGCCGCCGCCCCATTGGCACAATCGACCGCCACCCGCAACCGGCTCAAGTCCAATTCCGGCAAAAGACTGTCCGCGAGCGAGCGCACGTAAGCCCGTCGCAGACTTTCCTCGCCGGGAACGCTGGAAACTTCCGGCGTTGAGTCCGTTGCCGGAGCCGAGTCGGCTTGCAGCAAAGCGAAAATTTCTTTTTCAATTGACAGTTCGCGCGCGTCGGGCAGCTTGTAGCCGTCGCCGGAGAAAATTTTGATCCCGTTATCGGTCCACGGATTGTGCGAAGCCGAAATCACGATCCCGGCGTTGAACCCCTGCGAGCGCGCCAGGAATGCAACCCCCGGCGTGGTAATCACACCGGCACTGCGCCTTTCCACGCCCACCGACGCGAGCCCTTGCAGAAACCGGTCGGCAATCCAGCGGCTGGAGACGCGCGTGTCCTGTCCAATCACCACCCGCGCCTTGGCATTCCCGCGCACCAGATCGTGTCCCAGCGCCCGCCCAATCCAATACACACTATCGCGCGTCAGCGGAAATTCCCCCGCCACACCACGGATCCCATCCGTTCCGAAGAGTTGCCTACTTTGCGTCATGATCGGTCGTTTGTCGATAATCGTTAGTCGTTGGGCGACCCCACGACATCGTCCATAAAGCATTCGCGAACGACTATCGACGATCGACCAACGACTGTTTTATTTCTTCTGATTTCCCGAACCCTCCATGATAACCGTCACGCGAATCGGGATGTGATGCGCAACCTGGATCAGAGGGTCGGGAACATAGGCTTGCGTCACAAAAGTGGCTCGTGTCAGGGCACCGCTAGCGTCTACCGGATCCGTGGTTGCGGCCTCCACCGCTTCAACCCGGCGTTGCGGCCCAGTGATCGTGACATTCGGCGGATCGGCGATCACCTGTGCCACTCGCATGCCGCTCGCAAAGCTCCCGGTCACTCGCGGTCGAACATCGACCACTCGGGTCGCGCGATTATCGAAGGAGAGATGAAATTGCCCGGGGATGATCTGCACCACTTCCAAATCCTGTGGCACATGAACATGCCGGGCGGTCAAATCGAAAGTCTGTTCTCCCGGCCGCACCTCGGCCAGATCGATTTCCGCCAGCACATCCTCGGCCTGCAGGCGGTGAATCACGCGCTCCGGCCCCCGTATACGGATCTGCGCTTCCGTGAAGCTGGCGGAATCGATTTCGAGATGGTCGGGAAGATTGCGGAACTCGATCGGAACATGCATTTCGACTTCGGCGATGGGATCGCGCGCTACCACCAGCCACAAACCGATCGCAAGCAGCAGAGAAACGAACTTAAGTCCGATGTTGTGAACGAAAATACGCTGAAAAATGCTGCGCTCCGCCAGGCCCGGCATCGTCAATCGTCCCTTCCAGTGTCTTGCCTGCGGGAGATCTGCGCACTGGGCGGCTCATCTTCGATAAAGTGTTCCTCCACACTCGGCAGCGTGGGTGCGGGAGCATAACGGCGCAGCAGATTGCTCAACCGCTCCCGCAGACGCTCCACCGTCAACTCGCGTTCAATGCTGCCCGCCACGGCCACACTGATCGTACCCGTTTCCTCCGAAATGATAACGGCGACCGCGTCGGTTTCTTCCGTGATCCCGATCGCCGCGCGATGGCGCGTCCCCAGTTGGATCGAGAGCACCGGATTCATCGAGAGCGGCAAGAAACAAGCGGCCGCCGCGATGCGGTCCCGCTGCACAATCACGGCGCCGTCGTGCAACGGCGCGCTCGGACGAAAGATCGTGGCTAACAAGTCGTAGGACAGCCGCGCATCGAGCGCCACCCCGCTTTCGATGTAGGTGCGCAGTCCAATCTCACGCTCGATCACGATCAGCGCGCCCGTCTGATTTTGCGCAAAAAGATTGGCCGCCAAAACAATGTCGTCGTAAACGTCGGCCACCGAACTCGACGACCGCATCAGTGAAATGCGGCTCCCGAGATTAGCCAGTGCGTGCCGTATCTCGGACTGGAAAACCACGATCAGCGCAAACACAACGTACGGCAGCAGCGTGCTGAGCAGCCAGTTCAGCGTTCGCAATTCCCCCAGCCGCGCGAAGTAGAAAGCCAACCCCAGCGTCGCCACTCCGATCAGCATCGGCGCCGCCCGCGTGCCCCGCACCAGCGCCAGAAACTGGTAGATCAGGATCGCGACCAGCACAATGTCCAAAATCGAAATGAACGAGATCGCCGAGATATGCGACCAGATCTGCAACAGCGTCACGCCATCCTCACGTCGATACCTGTGCCCAAAGTGGAATTGGCCTTTATTCTAGTTCAAGCGATCTGTTTAGCCGCCGAGGACGCGTTTCTCGCTCACCTTAGATTCCGTCTCGCCGCGTTCCGTCGCCGTCACGCGGGCACGAACCCGTCCCCGAGCCAGCCGCGCCGACACCTCTTCCCCAGCCGCGAGTCGCCCCGCATCTTTCACCAACTGGCCTTTCGCATCGAACACCAAAGCGTATCCCCGATTCAGTATCGCCACCGGCGAAAGCGCCTCCAGGCTTGCCGTCTGTCGATCCAGCGCCCCGCGGATTTCCAGCAACCGCGTGTGCGAGGCCGCGGTCAGGTTCGCAACTAGAGTCTCCAGCCCCTGCCGCACCGCAGCCAGACGCCGTCGCGCGTCATAGTGCCGGACCGCCGCGGAAACATTTTCCGAACGCCGATGACATCGCTCCAAGAGTTGCCGTTCCGCTTTCTCCAGCCGGAAGCGCTGTTCATCCAGCTTCTGCGCGCGACGATGAATCCCGTCCATCATGCGGGCAAACGCTCCATGCTGCGCGCGTTCCATCAAATCCTGACGCGCCATCAGCAGCCGATACCGCACTGCCCGTTCCAGCCGCCGAGCCAAATCCTCCGCCTGGGCTTCAATCTCCTGCCGCGACCGGATCACCAGCTCCGCCGCAGCAGAAGGCGTGGGCGCGCGCAGGTCGGCGACAAAATCCACAATCGTAAAATCCGTCTCGTGCCCAATCGCCGAAATGACGGGAATCTTAGACTCCGCAACCGCACGCGCCAGTCCCTCATGATTAAAACAAGCCAGGTCTTCGGCCGAGCCGCCGCCGCGAGCAATGATGATCACTTCAACCGCACGGCTGCCGCGCGATTCTCGCTGCCGCCGTTCCTGATTGAAGTATCGCAGCCCAGCGATCACCTCACCCGCAGCCGCGTCCCCCTGCACCTGCGCCGGATAGATCACCACATTCGCCGAATGATGCCGCCGAGCCAAAATATTCACGATGTCGCGCAGCACCGCTCCCTGCGGCGAAGTAATAATCCCAATTCGCTGCGGCAACGGCGGAATCGGTTTTTTGCGCGCAGCATCAAACAATCCCTCAGCCTGCAGTTTCGCCTTCAGTTGTTCGAAAGCCAACTGCAAAGCGCCCGCGCCCTTAGGCTCCATGAACTCAGCCGAGATCTGCAGCTCCCCGCGATCTTCATACACCGTGATGCGCCCGCGCACCGTGACATGCAATCCGTTCTCTGGATGAAACCGCAGCAGCTTAGCCGAAGACCGAAACATCACAACCCGAATCTGCGCCGCTTCTTCCTTCAAAGTGAAATACAAATGCCCGGAGTCGGGAATGCGAAGATTAGAAATCTCCCCTTCCACCCAGCAATCCGAATACTCGCGCTCGATGTGTGACCGCACCGCCGAAACCAAAGCCCGAACCGTCCAGACGCGCCGCTCCGGAGGACGAAATTGGAACCCGAGTTGATCGGCCATTTCCATAAGTTTCTGCTAAGAAGTCTGCTACCGCTTCATCCGCCCAATCAGAAAGATAACAATTGAAAGCACAACACTAATCAAAATGGAACTCGCAAGCGGGAAATAAAAAGTAGTGTTCTTCCCCCGATAAAGGATGTCCGCCGGCAACCGTCCGAGCGACAGCCCAGTCCGCCCCAGCAGCATGACGATGCCCCCAATCACCACCAGAGCCACGCCCAGCATCACCAGGAGCCGTCCCATCTCTATCATGTTTCGAGTTTAACTCGACTGATTGCTACACTACATCCGGGAAAAGTTGATGCAAATGCCGATTCTTACTAGGTTCGCTCTGGCGTGCGAGAGGGAGTGGCTTGTGCCAAACTACGGGCCCGAAACACACTGCTAATTTTCCCTATGATTGCCCAGACCACCCGCCTCCGATTACGCGAGTTCACGCCCGAAGACGCCGGCGCACTGGCCCAAATCCTCTCCGATCCCGACACTATGCGCTATTACCCAGCCCCCTACGATCGCGGCGGGGTCGAGCAATGGATCGAACGCAACCGCCAACGCTACCGCGACGACGGCGTAGGCCTCTGGGCCATGAAGCTGAAGAAACCGCAGGGGACAACACAAGAATTAATCGGCGACTGCGGCGTCATCCGCCAGCAGGTCGAAGGCGAGTCCCTCTACGAAATCGGATACCACCTCCGCCGCGACCACTGGCGTCAGGGTTTCGCCACCGAAGCCGCCATCGCGTGCCGCGACTGGGCCTTCGCACACCTGAAAACCGACCGCCTGATCTCCCTGATCCGCCCCGAGAATCTGCCCTCACGCCGCGTTGCCGAACGCGTCGGCATGACCGTCTGGAAGGAAGTGAACTGGCGCGGCCTCCCGCACTGTGTCTATTCCATCGAGAAGAAGCATCTGAAACCTCAATCGTGCTTGAGGCGAAACCCACACAACCAATGGGAGTGGGGCATACGTTAAACTGAAAGCGAAACTGAAAAGCTAAAAGTAAAAGCAGAGCCAGCCAAGGCATGCACAAAGCCACCATTCTGTTTAATCCCAACTCCGGCCGCCGCGGAAAAAAGCGCGACGCGCAGCTGAACCACGCCATTGGCATTCTCCAGTCGGCCGGCGTCCGCACCGAACTTACGGTGTGCCGCTCCAGCCAGGAGGCGACCGACAACGCCCGCTGCGCTGTCGCCGACGGAAGTGACACGGTCTTTGCCTGCGGAGGCGATGGCACTATCCACGATGTCATTCAGGCCTTAGCTGGAACGCCCGTCGCGCTCGCCATTCTCCCGTTCGGCACCGCCAATGCTCTCGCCCACGACCTGGCAATCCCGTTTCGCCCCAGCGCCGCGGCTCAGTCCGCAGTCACCGGCAAGATCCGCCGCGTCCCTCTGGGACGAATTGAATACCAGGATTTCAACGGCAAGTCCGCCGCGCGCTACTTCACCGTCGCCGCCGGGATCGGCGTGGACGCGCACCTGTTCTACAAACTGACCTCTGAACTAAAGAACCGCGGGGGCATGACAGCTTATTACTTCAAAGCCTGGCATTTGTGGGCAACTCATCGCATGAGGAAGTTTGAGGTCGAGTACGCCAACGGAAGCGGCCTCCGCCAGCACGCCGTTCTGACTGAACTCCTGGCAGTGAGAATCCGTTTTTTCGGAAACATCCTGCGCGAATTGGTTCCCGGAGCATCGCTCGATTGCAGCGACCTGCGCACCGTAATGTGTCGCACCGCCAGCCGCAATGCCTATATACAATACATGGCCGGCGCGCTGCTCGGCCGCCCATGGAATATCGAAGGCATCGATCTGGTCACGTGCTCGGAGGTTGTCTGTCAGTTGCCGGAGAAAAAAGCTAATGGCCACAATGTCGACCATGGCGCCAACCACGTCTACGTCGAAGCCGACGGCGAGCTACTGGGCCGCGTGCCCGCGCGCATGACCATGCAGCCCGATGCCCTCTCGCTGGTCGTGCCCGCCTAGTCCGGCTCTCACCGCCTCTCATCACTCGTGCTATAAATCGCCTATGCCAACTGGACGCCAGGGATCGATTCGCCTCTTCCGATTCTCCGGAATCGATGTCTTCCTCCATTGGTCCTGGTTCCTGCTGGCGTATTACGAAATCAATGCGCGCAAAGGAGACTATTCCTCGATTGGCTGGAATGTCGCGGAATACCTCGCGCTGTTTCTGATCGTGACCATTCACGAGTTCGGCCATGCGCTAGCCTGTCGCCAGGTAGGCGGACAAGCCGATCGAATCGTCCTCTGGCCGTTCGGCGGAGTCGCATACGTAAATCCGCCGCAACGCCCCGGCGCCACGTTATGGAGCATCGCAGCCGGTCCGCTGGTGAACGTCGTCCTCGCTCCCATCATCATGGCCGCCGGCCGGATGAGCCTTTTGTTAGGTTGGTATGCGGCCGTCCCTGACCTGCACACACTCATTCACGCTATTTTTTATATCGATGTTGGGCTGTTCGTGTTCAACATCCTCCCCATCTATCCTCTCGATGGCGGTCAGATTCTTCGTTCCTTGCTGTGGTTTGTGCTGGGCCGCGCTCGCAGCCTGCTGGTCGCCACCGCCCTCGGATTCCTCGGCATAGTTGCGTTCATCGGGCTCGCGATTTGGACACACGATCTTTGGCTCGGCGCGATCGCCATCTTCTTGCTCATGAATTGCTGGGGCGGGCTCCAGCGCGCGCGAGCCTTGTTGCGTTTCGCAAAGTTGCCTCGGCGCTTTGGATACGCCTGCCCGTCATGCCACGCCCGCCCGCCCGTCGGCGACTACTGGAAGTGCGGAAATTGTGGCCAAGCCTTCGATAGTTTCCAATCCGAGGCTGTCTGCCCGCACTGCGCGACGCGATATCAGGGAACAAGGTGCCTCGATTGCGGAGCCATGCATCCGATCGGCGAATGGTCGACTCCTACCATGAGCGTGAGTGCGACCCTTCCCGCCGCTCACGTTTAGTTCGCATCACTTATCGCTTTGGCCTTTGCCGCGCATACAGCTAAACTCAACCGAACGCCTTGGAACCTGTCACTCATTTCCTATTCGGCGCCGCCATGGGCCGCGCCGGACTCAATCGCAAGACCGCGCTCGCCACTGCCACGCTAACTCTGGCGGCCGAAGCCGCCGACCTCGATGTCCTCAGCCGCCTCGGAGGCTCCGCTTTCGGCCTGAACCATCACCGCGGCTTCACGCATTCTTTCCTCGGAGTGCCGCTGGTGGCCGCCGCAGTCGTCGGATTCATCTATCTCCTCTGGCGTCTGCGCGGCCGCAAGACTCGAAATCACAACCTCCCTCCGCGCTGGGGATTGCTCTTCGCCTACGCCTGCCTGGCCGCACTAAGTCACATTCTCCTCGACTACACGACCGCCTATGGAGTGCGTCCCTTCTGGCCATTTTCGGAGCGCTGGATCTCCTGGGATATCGTCTTCATAGTCGAGCCCGTCCTGCTGGTAGTTCTCACGCTGGGCCTGATTCTCCCCGCCTTGTTTTCGCTGATCAACGAAGAGATCGGCGCTCGCAGCAAAGACCCACGCGCCAATCCAACGGGAAGACTTGCCGCGACTATCGCCCTGCTCGCCGTAGTCGTCTACTGGGGACTTCGCGACTACGAGCATCGGCGTGCCCTAGCCGCGCTCCAGTCGCGCACATATGAGGGAGCCGACGCCATTCGAGTGTCTGCCTATCCCTACTGGGTCAATCCGTTCCGCTGGTACGGAGTCGTCGAAACTCCCAACTTCTTCGCCACCATGGACATCGATTCACTCGCCCCCGAGGTCGATCCCGAAGCCCAAATGCAGATCCACTACAAGCCCGAAGAAACACCCGTCACTCTAGCCGCCAAGAAAACCTACCTCGGACGCGTCTACCTGAGTTGGGCTCAATATCCCATAACCGAAACCGAACAACTCGATAACGATCCCGTCGAGAACTCGCGCGCCGCCTACGTAGTCCGCTTCCGCGATCTGCGCTACGACTATCCCGGACACAAAGCCCGCGCCACCCTCGGCGCGATGGTATTACTGACTCGAGATCTGCAAGTAGTGGACGAACGCTTCGGAATGAGAGGCACGAGCACGAACACTCGGTGAGGAATACAAGCTGCGATATGCTTTGGGCTTCGTATCCGGGCATCGCTTTAGCGATGCCAAATATCGCCTGAAATCAGATGCAGCTTTAGGGGCTCGGCATCGACGTTTCGGCACGCTGCGAGTTGGCTCCATCGTACAACATCCACCGAAGACTTCGCTAACGTCAACCCTCCCTTGACCAGCGGCGTCCGCTCGCGCAACAATCCTAGTTGACACGTAACGAGGTGGATCATGCTGGCCTATCTATTCGTCATTTTTGCGGTCCTGGCGCGGATGCCGTTCATGCCGCATCCCTGGAACTTCACGCCGGTAGCGGCGGCGCTCCTCTATTTCGGCGCACGCGGCTCCAGACGTCAGTTGTGGGTGCCCTTTGCCCTCTTGGCCGCCTCGGACGTCATCCTCACCAAATTCGTGTACTCCTTCCCATTCACTTGGGACCATTTCGTAACTTGGGCGTGGTATGCGGCGATCTTATGGCTCGGCACTGCTCTGCGCAATAATGCTTCGCCCAAAAACGATCTACGCGAAAACAACAACTGGCTCCTGATCGGTGGAGCCGCCCTGGCCAGTTCCATCTCTTTCTTCGTAGTCAGCAATTTCGCCGTCTGGGCCTGCTGGAACATGTATCCCAAGACGCTGTCCGGTCTCATGACCTGCTACGCCGCCGGCATTCCGTTCTTCCGCCGTGGAGTCGCAGGCGACATGCTCTTCACCGCAGTCATGTTCGGATTGCCAGCAATAGCCGCCGTGTTGGCCCGTTCCGACCACAAGCCGCAAGGGACCGCAGCCGCCTAGCTTGTGTGAGGACGGGCCTTTGGCTCGGCCAAGCCGAGCGCAGCTCGGCTCCGGGCGCGCCGCCGCCAGACCAGCCAACCCGCCAGCACCATGAGCACCCCCACCAGAATCCACACGAAGTGGTGCGCGAAAAGGTTTTCCGCCAGCGTCACAATCCCTGGTCCGAACCACAGCGTCAGCAGTGCCTCAATCAGAAAGCGCACGAACCGTCCGGCAAAAATCGCCAGCAAAAAATGCGCGAAATTCATCTCAAACGCGGCCGCCGCCAGCATCACAATCTTGAAAGGTGCGGGCGGTGGCAACATCGCCGGAAACATCAACGCCCAGAATTCATGGCGATCAAACGATTCGTGAATCTTCTCGAAGCGCTCCGCCGAAAGCCGCTTGCGCAACAGCACCTCGCCGCCTGTATATCCGACGACGTAGAGAACGATGCTTCCCACCGCCGACCCGGCCGAGGCCAGCAGCACATACATCAGGAACCGCGAGCGATCGTTATAAACATAGCCTACGAAAATTGCATCTAGTGGCATGCCCAGGAACGAGCCATCCACCGCCGCAAACGCCAGCATCCCCCACGGTCCCAGAGGCGCAAGCAAGTGCTTGATCCAGTCGCCGTAAGCGTGGATAAAATGTTTGATCTTGTTCAAGGAAGCACGACGTCTCGAAAATCTTCTCCTGAATTGAAATAAAACCGGGGGTCGCCCGCTCCTTGCGTTTTGTGCAAGGGGCGGGTGCTGGCGCCAATCGAGCCGCTGGCGAGTCTAGGTGAGGGACTACACATGCCCAATCTTTCCCGCAATCAACTCCAGCGCATGCGGCAGCAAATCGATCACCGCCTCCAGCGACTCGACCGCCCCCGCCGGACTGCCCGGCAGATTCAGAATCAAGCTAGTTCTCCGCACACCGCACACCGCGCGGCTCAGCGCCGCGAAGCGCGTCTTCTGCACTCCCCGCAAGCGCATCTGCTCCGCGACCCCCTCCACCAGCCGCTCGCACACCGCGACCGTAGCTTCTGGCGTCACGTCGCGCGGAGCAATCCCCGTCCCGCCCGTGGTCACCACCAGCCGGGCCGACCGGCACAACTCCATCAGTTTTTCCTGAATCGCGGCACGCTCATCGGCTACTAAGCTGCGCACCACCACGAGAAAATTGCGCCGCCCCAGCACTTCCGCCACCGCCGGACCGGACAGATCCGCTCTTTCACCACGCGCGCACGAATCGCTGACCGTCAGCACGGCCGCCGTCGTTCTATCAAGAATCGAGGGATCCAGTGACAAAGCATCAGGTGTCGAGGAGGACATCTTCACCCTCAGCCGCCGCATCCCGCTGCGCCTCGTCGAGCAGCCGTAATCCTTCCATCAGCAGCCCCTGCGTGTTCAGCGTCGTCGTTTCCTGCGACGACTTTCCGTTGAAATCGATCTGGAAGTTTCCATCCGTCCAGCGCAGCACTTTGAAAACCGCCTCGTCTCCCGTAATCGGCCCATAGGCGGCGTGTTTGGCCTGTCCCTGGCTGAAGTAGATCTCGCATTTATCGTCGCCGTTGGTCATCGTCAGCAAGCAACTCTTGCGTCCCATTTCCAGCGATTGCACCAGGTCAATGACATTCATCTGCGACAAACTGCCGCGCAACACGCCATCGGTCGATGCCGCTTTGCTGAGTTTTTCCAGCGCGATCCGGTCCACCACTCGCTTGATTTTGTGCGTGGCGTCTTTTAGGAAGAATGGCTTCTCCAGATAGTCTTCGATCGGATCCTGCATCGACAAGCGCTCGCTGATGTCAGCCTTGCTGGCCATCAGGATGACCGCGATTCCCGCCGTTGCCGGCCTGCTTTTCAGTTTTTCCAGCAACTGCCGTCCGTCCATGCCCGGCATGCGGTAGTCGCTGATCAGCACATCCGGAAGATCGTCGACTGCCTTTAACAACGCATCGGCCGCGTCGGTCGCAACCGTGACCTCGCCCATCGCCGAGAGCGCCTGCTGCAACATCCCCAGCACCATCGGGTTGTCGTCCACCAGCAGGATTTTTACGTTGCTCGCCATATAGATTCTGATGTCATCCTGACCCTGAGAGTAGCCGAAGGGGAAGGACCTACGCATTCTCTCCACGACGCCGAACACGCCCATCCAAAAATGCCAGACACCGAGAACCGCGTCGCAACTATTTCCCGCGTCTCCGGTAGACTCCGCTCTTGCCGCCCGACTTCCGCTCCAGCGCCACTTCCCGAATCTCGATTCCCTTGTCGAGCGCCTTACACATGTCGTACACAGTCAAAGCCGCGACGCTGGCCGCGACCAGCGCTTCCATCTCCACGCCCGTCTCCGCCGTGGTCTTTACTTTTGTCGCGATAGAAACGCCATTCTCGCACACGCGTAGGGTCACAGCAATGTGCGACAGCGCCACCGGATGGCACATCGGAATCAACTCCGCCGTCCGCTTAGCCGCCATGATTCCCGCCGTACGCGCCACTTCCAGCGGGTCTCCCTTGGGATTATTAGGCAAAGCCCGCAACACTTCCGGCGTCATCAGAACAAACGCGCTTGCCTCCGCCTCGCGCGCCGTTCGCGCCTTGGCCGACACATCCACCATACAGGCCTGCCCCAGCGAGTCGTAGTGCGAAAGTTTCTTAGGCATCACCAACAGGTTATCCTATGGCTCGTATCAGGGCATCGCTTTAGCGATGCCGAAGTCGTCAAAATAAGAGCGCCCCTTTAGGGCTGTTTGCTGGGGTACCCATTTTGTCCCCTTCTCAGCGCATCAGCAACGATACCCATTCTCCCGCCTCGATCCGCTCGCGGTCTGGAGGAACCACCACATAGCAGTTCGCCCGACCGAGCGCAGCAATGTCGCCCGACCCCTGCCACCGCTCCGCTTCCACTTCCGCATTTTCAAACTCTCCCGAAAGCACCGCCGGAAGAAATCTCTTCAACCCAGTTTTAGTCCGTATCTCCGATTTCAGCCGCGCCCGGAGAAATATCAACCGCTGCGGCCCCATCCCCGCCAAAGCCTCAATCATAGGCCGGGCAAACAACTCAAAAGTCACCATGGTAGAGACGGGATTCCCCGGCAGCCCAAAAAAATACCTCCTGTGTGGCGCGGACACTCCTGTCCGCGTGCCAGCAGCGGAGCCGCTCTCGGGGCCAACAGAAATGTTCAGGCAAGACCCGAACACCACCGGCCGCCCCGGCTGAATCTCCGCGCCCGCAAAATAAAACTCCGCCTTCAACTCCCCGAGCACCTGCTCCACCAGATCGTACTTCCCCATGGAGACGCCGCCCGTCAGCAACAAAAGATCGCACCTCAGCCCTTCTTCGATGAGAGTCCGCAGCTGCACCCGTTCATCCGGAGCGATCGCCAGCCGCACCGCCTCCCCGCCTGCATCTTGAATCTGTGTCGCCAATGAATACGAATTCGAATTCCGTATCTGCGCCGGCCCCGGCGTTGCGTCAATCTCCACCACTTCATCGCCGGTCGAAACCACCGCCACGCGCGGCTTCCGGAAGACCTGCACCCGGCTCCTCCCCGCCGATGCCGCGATAGCAATGCCCGCGTGGTCCAGCCGCCGCCCGCGATCCAGCAGCAGCTGCCCCGAGCGCGCTTCCGCCCCACGAGGCACAAAATTCTCACCAGTCCGAACGCCGCGCCGCACCTCAACGAATTTCCCGATAAAGGTGTCCTGTCCTGACACGAGGGTGCCCCATCCTAACGCCGCGTTTTGTGCGGCGTTAGGGTGGGAAAGTTCGGTAAGCGACGTATGCTCTACCATCACCACCGCGTCCGCACCCGCCGGCAGCGGAGCCCCCGTCATGATCCCCACCGCCTGCCCGCGTCCCACCGAACACACCGTCGGCTCTGGCCAATCGCCCGCCTTTATCTCGCCGACCACTTCAAGCCGCGCCGGAACCTCCGCCAAATCCACCGCCCGCGCCGCGTATCCATCGCGAGCCGCCCGATCAAAAGGAGGAAAGTCGCGGTCCGCTAAAATACCCTCCGCCAGCACCCGACCTAACCCCGTCAGTAGATCCACCGTCTCTACTTCTCCGGGACACACGGTGGCCGCATGCTGTTCAACCAGGTGCCGAGCCTCTTCAAAGCTAACCACCCCGGCCGCAGGCGCTATTGACGACGAAGAGGAATGAGAAGAAGACATACAAGAATCATACCCCGCAAGAGTTTGCTCTGGTGTGGTATGGGCAGCATCTGGTGTGATATGGGCAGCAAAGGAAGAAGACAGAGAGTGTATTTTTTGGGAGAACCGAGAACCGGGAACTCCCCTAGCGCGCCAGTTCCTGCCCCAGCACCGTCGCATTACTGGCGAAGCAAAGCCCGGTCTCCAGATCCACCAGCCCCGAACGGACCAGCTTCGCGATCTCGGCATCGAAGTGCTGCATGCCTTCGTTTTCGCTGACCTTGATCGCGTCCAGCAGTGTGCGGCCCGGCCGCTCGCCTTGTTCCACGCAATCACGAGTGCGCGAGTTGGATTTCAAAATTTCGACCACCGCCACGCGGTCGCCGCCATCGCTCCGCGGGATCAGCCTCTGCGCGATGACATAGCGAAAAGTTTTCGCCAGCCGCTCCCGCACCGATTGTTGTTCGCTGGCGGCAAAAGTACTCACGATGCGTTCCACTGTCTTCGAAGTATCGACTGTGTTCATGCTGGAAAGAACGAGGTGCCCGTTTTCGGCAGCTTCGAGCAGGATCTCCAGCGTCTCCCGCTCGCGGATTTCGCCCACCATAATTACCCGCGGCGCCTGGCGCAACGCTGCCCGCAGCGCCAGTGCAAAATTCGGCGCATCACTATGCAACTCGCGCTGGTGCACCGTCGATTTCTTATGCCGGTGCAGAAATTCGATCGGATCTTCGATCGTCAGAACGTGATAGCAGTGCTGGCTGTTGATGCGGTCGATCAAAGCCGCCAGCGTCGAAGACTTGCCCGATCCGGTTCCGCCCGTCACCAATATGATCCCGTTGCGCACCTGCGCCGCCTCTTCCAACTGCATCGGGAGATGAAGCGAATTGAAAGTCGGAATGACGGTCGGAATGACCCGCATCACGATCGCGCAACTTCCCCGCTGAATAAAAACGTTGACGCGGAACCGCGCCATTCCCGGCAATCCATAGGAAATATCGCACGAACCCTGCTCGCGAAGCGTATTGATGGCCTGCTTGTTAGTGCCGATCAGGTCGGCCGCGATCCGCCGTGTGTCGTCCGCCGTAAGTATGCTGCTGCCCGGTATTTCGACCGCCGTAAGTTGTCCATGGATTTCCACCTGCGGCGGCCGCCCAGGCGAAAACATCAGGTCACTAACCTTCTCGGATGCACGCAACATCCCAGCCAGCAGCACCGGCGTCGGAATCGAGTCCGTTCCGCTGATGCCCTCGAAGGCAATCGCAATCGGGGAATTCCCCGCAGCCGCCATCCCATACACTCCCAATGATCGGTTTTTACGCCACAGGGGAGAAACGCAGACGAGAACCTATGCCATGAATGTAGCGCGGATGTGCGGAAGAGCGAAGGACAACTAGGTCATAGACCTCGGTAACCAACATCAGGTCCCAGTTCTCAGAGAAACCAGGTGTTTGATGTTGCGCCTTTCAGGATTCGATCCGCGCGACAATCGTAACTGAGAACTGAGAACTGGTTCTCTGCTTACTTCGCCGGTTTCTTCTTTCCAAAGCCTGTTTCTACGCTCGCGCCGATGCTAGCCAGCATGTCTTTGGCCGGCTGTGCGAACGGACCATTGGGTTCGAGCTCAAGATACTTCTGAAACGCCGCGGCTGTACCATCGGCGGCAACCACTTTGCCGTCCTTCCCGATGGTTTCCTTGCCGATCAAGTTCACACCCTTCCAGTAGTATGCTGCGGCTTTGGTTGGATCGGCGGCAATCACTTTGTCGAATGCCGCAATTGCCTCATCCACCTTACCCGCATTGGTGAGAACAGCCCCGATGTTGAACAGGTACCCGCCCGCGTGCGTCGGATCCAGTTGCGCCGCCTTGTTGTAGTTGGCGACCGCATCATCGACCTTATTGGACTTCGAATACACCTGCGCAAGGTTGTTATAGTAGGCGGCCATGGTCGCACTGTTGTTGGCATCTTTCTGCGCCGTTTCGGACGCAGTGCGAAGCTCAATTGCCTTCTGGTATGCGGCCGCGGCCTCTTCGTAGCGCTTCTGTTTTTCCTCGGAGTCGGTCTGTTTGGGCGCCGAACCAAGGTAGGCGTTGCCCAGTTCGAACCAAACCGGATCGCGGGTCGCGTCGATCTGGTTGGCTTCGTTCAGGGTGGCGATGGCAGTGTCGTAGTCTTTGGCCGCCTCAGCCGTCCTGGCGGCATTGAGCTTGTCGTTAAGCGTGCCGACGATTTTGTTAGCGGTCTCGGCTTTGGCCAGGGCATCCTGCTTAGCCTTCAGTTGTTCAGGCGTCATTCCCTGGCCCTCGGCTGCCTTCACCTGTTCTTTTTTCAGGTCGAAGTCCAGCGGCGTTTCGTCCAGTTCCACCGAGACCCCGTTGATGTGAAAGAGTTCCTTGCCGTCTTTGCTGAGCTTGACGTTGTATCTGCCAGGAGAGATGCCGAGCGAGAAATATTCGCCCTTGTTATTGGTTTTAAGGTTGTAAGTGCGGCCGGTGTCGGTCGACGTCCACTGCACTTCGGCCTGGGGAATCGGTTTCCCGTCGGCGTCCTTGCAAGTTCCCTTCACACTGCCCGTCGATTGCGCCCGTGCAAGTGGAGCGAGCCGCCCCAAGGCAAGAACAAAAACGAGCAGCAGGGGAAGGATGAAATATTTCCTCATGATTTAGCCTCCCGGCATTGCATCCGAATTGTAAGACCGTTTATGAAACCGCTTCTAGCGCAATCGGGCCGCGGTCTCCGCATACGGCACGGGATCTTCCGCGCCCGCGTCGCGAAACGCGCGCCGGCGGAGCACACAGCTGTCGCAGACACCGCAGGCGCGATCTTCACGCTGATAGCATGACCACGTTAAATCGAACGGGGCATTCAGTTCAAGGCCAAGCCCAACAATCTCAGCTTTGCGCATCGCAATCAGCGGTGTCACCACCCGGATTGTCCCGTCCCTGGTGCCCGCTTTCACCACTTCATTGAACGCTTGATAATACTCCGGCCGGCAGTCGGGATAGCCGGAACTGTCGGGCTCAACCGCTCCAATATAGACTTTTTCGGCTCCCAGCACCTCCGCCCAACTGACGGCGATGGCAAGAAAATGCGTGTTGCGGAAAGGGACGTAGGTCACGGGAATGCCAAGCCGAATGCTCCGGTCGATACCGGGCGCTTCCGGAACGGCAATACTGGAATCCGTGAGCGCCGATCCGCCGATGGTGCCAAGAGCTTCATTGTGCACCAGCAACCGGTCGCGAATTCCGAGCCGGTCGCAGATGCTTTCAAATGACCGCCGTTCACGCTCTTCGGTCCGCTGTCCGTAGCTGACGTGGACGGCAGCGGCCCGGTGGTCGCGCGCCGCCAGCGCCGCACACACGCAGGAATCCATGCCACCGCTCAGCAGCACCACGGCGCGTGTTTGTTCGCTGGTTGAGTTCAGAAGCATGACATAGTCAGAAAGCCGCGCAATCTCTTCCTCCTGATTTTATGACAGCTGAAACGTTTAGGCGGGCTTGCGTAGGCACGGACGCTTTCGTCCATCCCAGCGGAGCGGCAGCTCCGCAGCTGTCAACGAGACTCGATAATCCGGCCCCAGAGGGGGAAATCCTGAGCGAGTCCCGGAGGGACGACACTCCGGTTGCAATGCAGACTCGGTCAAAACTATTCGTAGCGCAAGCTTTCAACGGGATCCAGTTGCGAGGCGCGGATGGCGGGAACCGTGCCGAATAGGACTCCGACGAGCGAGGACACAACGATGGCGATGATAGCGGAAAGTCCGGAAATGGGGATGCGATATTCGGTGAAGAAGCGAACCGAGAAGGGAATAGCAAGCCCGAGGATGATGCCCAGGACGCCTCCGATGAGCGATATCAGGATGGCTTCCGAGAGAAACTGAAACCGAATCTCGCGGTTGGTGGCGCCGACCGCCTTGCGGATGCCTATCTCGCGAATGCGGGCGCTCACCGTAGCCAGCATGATGTTCATGATGCCAATGCCGCTGACCAGCAACACAACAAGCGACACGGCGAGCAGAACCAGGGTCATGGCAGTCGCCGTCTTATCGGCAACAGTCACGAGTTCAGTCAGGTTCCTGACGCTATAAACCGATTCCGGCCGATGGCGTGACTGAATGACGCGCTGCACCTGGGCCGTGATCGGCACCACCAGGGAAGTATCGGCGGCGGAAAAGAAAATCTGCTTCACCGTGGGAGTTTCCTGAAAATAACGAATCACGCTGTAGGGAATCAGCATGGTGTTGTCGGTCACTTCCGATTGCCCGAAGGTATCCACCCGCTCGCGGAAGGTCCCTATGATGGTGAAAGGCAGCCCGCTCAGCTTTAGTGTCTTTCCCAGAGACGCTTGCTCCGAGCCGTAAAGTTGAATGGCGAGTTTGGGAGTAATGACGGCGACTTTGTTGTGGGCCTGAGAATCCTCCTGGTCGAAAAAACGTCCCGAAAGAATGACCAGGTTACGAATCTTCTCATAATCCGGGTAGACCCCCATGATCTGCAGGTCGCGTTCTTTACCGTCCCCCACGGCCACGCGATCGTTGAGAGGGACCACAGGCGAAGCCGCGACGATGCCATCGACCTGGTGCTGCACCGCTTCCAGGTCTTCAATCGTCAGGCCATCGTTGCCGGTATTGGAGATGCGTCCCGCGCCGCTTTCATACTCGGCATAGATCCAGTTTGACCCGATGGACTGAATCTGATTCAGAAGATACTGTTTGCCCGTGAGGCCTATGGTGGAAACCAGAATTAGGGACGCAGTTCCTATGACCATCCCGAGCGCGGTGAGCGCGAATCGGATCTTGTTGCTCATGAACGTCTCGTAGGCAAAGCTAAACATCTCGCCGAGCGCCAGGTGAGACCGTTCATTCGTGGGAGTAGTGGAATCCATGCTTCTAACTAGATGCTACGGAGAGTTTGAGCAGGCTGCAAGCGCACTCCAGCTTCCTGCCGCGGGTATTTTCTGTTGTAATTCTTTCTGGACACATCGGAAAAAGGACGAATTACACGCTGACCATCAAACGTATCGCTGGCCTGTTGCTGCTGACCGTCGTTGCGGTTCTGATTCATGGCTATCATCCCTACGCGGAAGATTCGGAGATTTACCTCCCTGGAGTTCTGAAGATCCTGAATCCCGCCTTGTTCCCAGCGAATGCCGAGTTCTTTGGGGAGCACGCTGGACACACGTTGTATCCGAATCTGATTGCCTCTTCGGTTCGCCTCACGCATCTGCCGTTGCCGTGGGTCGCTTTGCTGTGGCATCTGATCTGTATTTTCTTATTGCTTGCGGCAAGCTGGCGCCTGGCAACGGCCGTGTTCGAACCAAGCTCAGGGTGCCCCGACGACGAGGTAGCGTGTTGGGGTGCAGTGGCTTTAATGGCCGCGTTGTTGACCTTGCCCATTGCTGGCACCTTTCTTTACATCCTCGACCAGTTTTTGAATCCACGGAACCTGGCAGCCTTTTCCGCGCTCTTTGCCGTAGCGGAAGTGCTGCACCGAAAATGCTTACGCGCCGTGTTGTGGCTGCTATTTGGCGCCGTCATTCATCCGTTTATGGCGATCTTCGCGATTCTGTTTTGTGGATGGCTCATCCTGCTCGAACACTATCGTCCGCGCATGCTGGGGTTTGCTGGTGGAGAGCCGGACGTCCCCGCCCCGCCGTCCAGAAGCCGAGCGGTGGCGCTTCCTTTCGGCATTACATTCGAGCCTCCGCCCGCCGCTTATCATGAGGTCGCGCTGCGGCAGCGTTCGCACTTCGTCCTGCGCTGGGAATGGTACGAGTGGCTGGGAGCGATCGGGCCTGTGCTGCTGTTCTGGTGGTTCGCAAGTTTCGCACGCCGGCGTGGCATGAAAAACCTGGAATTAGTGTCAAGGGCCATGGTGCCATTCGTGCTCGTGGCAGCGCTCGCGGCGATCGGACTCGGGATCCCGCCTCGCTTCGAGGCTCTGGCGCGGCTTCAGCCTCTGCGCTGCCTGGCACTGTGCTACATGGTGCTGGTGGTGGTGTGTGGCGGCTCGCTGGCGCAGTATGTGCTCCGCCGTCAGGTATGGCGCTGGCTGGCATTGTTCGTCCCGCTTAGCTTGGGAATGTATTATGCGCAGCGGCAGGTGTTTCCGGCGAGCCAGCACATCGAGTGGCCATGGGTGCAGCCACGCAACCAGTGGGCGCAAGCTTTTGAGTGGATTCGCGGAAATACTCCGGTGGACGCGCTCTTTGCGCTCGACCCCTTGCACATGGAACTGCCCGGTGAAGACGAAAATGGATTTCGCGCCCGCGCCGAGCGCAGCATGTTGGCCGACCTGGTCAAGGACAAGGGAGCAGCTTCGATGTTTCCGCCGCTTTCAGTGAAGTGGGCGGAACAGATCGCGGACCAGAAGAATTTTGAGCATTTCGGCAAAGAGGACTTCGAACGCCTGCGACAGAAGTATGGCGTCAGTTGGGTGGTAGTAGAACAACCGGGCCCCCCAGGCTTGGAATGTCCGTATGAGAATTCGACGGTGCGGGTATGCCGCCTGGACTGAATTGCCAAGACTAGTTCGCGATTCTCAGTGCAAGCGTGGCCCAGCAAGGTTTTGCTGAGAACTAACAACTGAGAACCGCCCCTGTGTTAGCCTGAATAACGTAAACGCATGGCGGATCCGATCATAACCCCCGCAACTCGAACATTATTTCCCTACCTGAAATGGTCCTCGCAACTCCCCAGTCTGCGGCGCGAGTTTCGGGGGAATCAGCCCTATCCGCATGTGCACCTCAAGGAATTCTTGGATCCGTATGTGGCCGCTGAAATGGCCAACGAGTTTCCGGACATGGCGACCGACGCCTGGACGCGCTACAAACACCAGAACGAAAACAAGCTGGGGCTAGCGAAACGATCGCTGTTCCCGCCGGTGCTGGGCGAAGTGGTGGACGAACTGAATTCGGAGGCGTTCGTGCATTGGCTTTCGCAACTGACCGGCATTCAGGACCTGCTGCCCGACGACATGCTTGAGGGCGGTGGCCTGCACCAGTCGGGCACGGGCGGATTCCTCAACGTGCACACCGACTTCAGCAATCATCACTATCACAAACATTGGAAGCGCCAGGTAAACCTGATTCTCTATCTCAATCCCAATTGGGATGAGCAATGGGGCGGTGCGCTCGAATTGTGGGACCGCGACATGCGCCGCTCCGTGGTGAAGGTACCGCCGCTGTTCAATGAAGCTCTGATCTTTCGCACCGACGAAATTTCCTACCACGGATTTCCCGACCCGTTGCGCTGTCCCGAGGGCGAGTCGCGCAAAAGCCTCGCCCTGTATTACTACACCGCCGAGTCGGGCGTCGGGGAGAAAACGCGCTCTACAAACTATCGGCCACGGCCGGTAGACGGCCTACTGAAGTCTGCAATGATCTGGTTGGATAAAGAGGCTGTAGATCTGTATTCGCGAGCGAAAGCGCGCTTCGGTTTCTCGGACGAGTTGGCCAGCAAGATTCTGGGCTTCCTGTCGCGGAAGCGCTGATCGGGTGGCGCAGCGCGTTCAGCGCTGCGGTAACTACTTAGTTCTGACTTCGCCTTTAGCCGCTGAGGTCAACGTCTCGGTGACGCCGTCGGCAGAGCTCCCTCGTAGTACGCGTCAGAACCGGCCTCAAGCGTCTTTCCCTTTTCGCTGAAGATCGGAATGTGAATGATTCCTGCGCGCTGCAGCGCGAATTGCAGAGTGGTTTCGAGCACTCCGAGACCATACTGCACGCTGCGGCGAAAATTGATGGAGGAGGCTTCCTCGAAATATTTGGTGGGGCAGGAAACTTCGCCGATGCGGAAGCCGAAGTAGACGCATTGCGCGAGCATCTGGTTGTCGAAAACGAAATCGTCGCTATTTTCCCGCAGAGGCAGGCGGGTGAGCACCTCGCGGCTGAAAGCGCGGTAGCCAGTGTGATATTCCGACAGCTTGACTCGCAGGAACAGGTTCTCAAAAGCGGTAAGCAGGCGATTGGCGATGTATTTGTAAAGCGGCATGCCTCCCCGCAACGCGGTGCCGCCGATGATGCGGGAACCGAGAACCACGTCATAGACGCCATAAGCAATCATGCTCGCCATGGCGGTTACCAGCAGCGGCGTGTACTGGTAATCGGGATGAACCATGATGACCACATCAGCGCCGGCCGCCAGAGCCTCGCGATAGCAAGTCTGTTGATTTCGGCCATAGCCGTAATTGCGGTTATGGACGAAGGTCTGCAAGCCGAGGTGGTGCGCGACCTCGAGCGTGCGATCGGAACTGTGGTCGTCGACCAGAATGCGGATATCAACCAGGTCGGGCAGCTCCCGTACCGTAGCTTCCAGCGTCTTTTCCGCGTTGTAAGCGGGTAACACGACGGCAATACGCTTGCCGTTGACCATGCAGTTTTCCTCTCGATTGGACTGCTTGAATCATAACCGGAAACACAGAGTTGCGTAACCTGATCGTGTGGGGACAGGCACCACCGCGAGCCTGCCCTGAGCAAGGTCGAAGGGTCCAAGCCGAGCGCAGCTCGGCACTGCCTTGAACTATGGACACACTATGGGCGAAACTAAACCATGCCGCCTCGCACTCTATTTGAGAAAATCTGGCAAGCGCACGTAGTAGCCGCTCCCGAAGGGCGGTCGGCGCTGCTCTATATCGATTTGCATTTAGTGCACGAAGTGACGTCGCCGCAGGCCTTCGACGGCCTGCGCGCAAATGGACGGCCAGTGCGGCAACCGCTGCGCACCGTGGCAACCGTCGACCACAACATCCCAACCACTCCGCGGGGCTTGCCTATCACCGACCCGATCGCGGCAAAGCAGATTGAAGCGCTGCAGAAAAACTGCCGCGAGTTTGGGGTCCCGCTGTTTGATATCGACTCGGCCGAGCAGGGCATCGTGCACGTCATCGGCCCGGAACTCGGCATCACGTTGCCGGGGATGACGATTGTTTGCGGCGACAGTCACACCTCGACTCACGGCGCGTTCGGATCGCTGGCCTTTGGCATTGGAACGTCGGAAGTGGAACACGTGCTGGCGACGCAATGTCTGCCGCAAAGAAAACCAAAGACGATGAAGATCCGCGTCAGCGGAAAACTGGCGGAAGGCGTGACCTCAAAGGACCTGGCGCTCGGAATAATCGGACGCATCGGCACCGATGGCGCCACCGGCTACGTGATCGAGTACGCCGGGGATGGGGTGCGTGAGTTGTCCATGGAAGCCCGTATGACGCTCTGTAACATGAGTATCGAGGCGGGAGCGCGAGCCGGACTGATCGCGCCCGATGAAACCACCTTCGCGTACGTCAACGGCCGGCGCTTTGCTCCGAAAGGAAAAGAGTGGGAAGCCGCGCTTGCGTATTGGCGCACTCTGGCCAGCGATCCCGGAGCCGAATTCGATCGGGTGATTGAGATTGACGCGGCATCGCTCGCCCCGTTTGTGACTTGGGGAACGAATCCCGGCATGGTTGTGCCGGTAACTGCGCGAGTTCCCGAATTTAAGAGCTTCGCTCAGGAAGCCGACCGGCGCGCGGCAGAACAGGCGCTCGCCTACATGGGCCTCAATCCCGGAACTCTAATTGAAACCATTGCTGTCGACCGTGTCTTCATCGGATCATGCACCAATTCGCGCATCGAAGACCTGCGCGCGGCGGCGCGCGTGGCGAAAGGGCAGCATGTAAATCCGAGGGTTCGCGCCATGGTGGTGCCGGGCTCGCAGGCGATCAAGCGCGAGGCGGAAGAGGAAGGATTGCACCGCATTTTCCTTGATGCCGGTTTTGAATGGCGTGAGTCGGGATGCTCTATGTGTTTAGGCATGAATCCCGACATCCTGCAACCGGGCGAGCGTTGCGCCTCGACCAGCAACCGCAATTTCGAGGGCCGTCAAGGCCGTGGAGGACGCACGCACCTGGTCAGCCCCATGATGGCCGCAGCGGCGGCAATCGCCGGGCATTTCACTGACATAAGAAATTGGAAGTACGAATAAAATGGGTGCCCCACTCATCGCGCCCTTTGCGATGAGTAGGCCCGCGAGGAAGCCCACACCAAGTCAGGGGTAACTCCCGAGGACCAAGCATGCAACCGTTCCGCAAGCACACAGGCGTACTTGTCCCGCTCGACAAAGTAAACGTGGATACCGATCAAATCATCCCCAAACAGTTCTTGAAGCGCATCGAGCGCACGGGATTCGGCGAATTCCTGTTCTATGACTGGCGCTTTTCAGGAGATAAAAAGAACGGCGATTTTGTGCTCGACGCGCCGCGCTATGCCAGGGCTTCGATTCTGGTGGCCGGTAAAAACTTCGGTTGCGGTTCCTCGCGCGAACATGCCGTCTGGGCGCTGGCGGATTTTGGCTTCCGGGTGATAATCGCATCGTCCTTTGCCGACATCTTCGCCAATAACAGCCTCAAGAATGGCCTGCTGACGGTGCGACTCAGCGAAGAACAGGCGGCGGAGATCATGCGCCTTTCGAAAGAGATCGAAAGCTACCAGCTGACGGTCGATCTCGAAGCGTTGCGAGTGGAAGACGGACAAGGATTTGCGGCGACCTTCGCGATGGATGAATTCTCTCGCCGTTGCCTGCTGAACGGATTGGACGACATCGGACTTACGCTCGAACACGAGGCGCAGATTGCGGCGTATGAAGCAGAACACCCCGTGCGCGCGGAAATGAAGACAATCCTGATGAGGTGAGGCAGCATGCATGAAAGCGCAACGGTGAAGCGACGGGCAGCCGCTCCCCCACGGTTAGCTGGGCAACCAATCCTTTCTGACGCAAACTGCCTTCAGGTTGTACACTTTTGAGTTTCGCTGCCCGCGCGGCGGCGGGTCACACCTCATGCTGAATCGGAGTCCGTTCGTGAAAAAGTTTCTGTTCGTCTGCACCCTAGGCCTGTTCGTTCTGCCTTCCGTCGGGCGCGCCCAGAACGTTGCCCAGACTGCTGCAAGGAGCGCCACGCCGAAGCAGCTCACGATTGAACAGATCTTCGCGGAAGGTGGAGTCACGGGCCGCGCTCCGGAAACAATCAACTGGAGTCCGGACGGCACCAAGCTGACTTTCGTGCAGCGGGATGACGATGGCGACCACGGCGAACTCTGGTATGTAGACGCAGCGACGGGCGAGAAAAAAGTGCTGGCCAGCGAGACTAAACTCGCACAACTGGCCCCCCCCACGAGCAAGATCAGAGACGAACGCGAGAAAGAGCGCGTGACCCGGTACCATGTCGCCGCCTACACCTGGTCGCCTGATTCCAAACACCTGCTCTTCGATTCTCAGGGACAGCTCTGGTATTACAGTCTGGACACGGGAACGGCGGTGCAGCTCACCTCGTCTCCCGACCCTAGCGAAGACCCTAAGTTTTCGCCGGACGGCAACCGGCTCGCCTTCGTCCGCAAGCATAATCTTTATGTGCATGGCGTGTCTGGAGAGGAAGGCGAACATTTACTCACGCGCGACGAAAAAGAGAAAGACAAAGACAAGGATAGGGACAAAGACAAAGACGACAACATCCTCAACGGCGAGGTCGACTGGGTCTACGCCGAAGAACTCGCCGTGCGCAGCAATTTCTTCTGGTCGCCGGAAGGCCACGACATCATTTTTCTGCAGATGGATGAAACCGCGGTGCCAACCTATCCCATCACCGACTGGCTGCCCACTCATCCCCGCGTTGAGCAGGAAAAATATCCAAAGGCGGGAGATCCGAATCCCAGCGTTCGTTTGGGAGTGGTGGGTGGCAATGGCGGCAAGCTCCGCTGGATGAAGCTCACCGACGCTGCTGACACTTACGTGCCGCGTTTCGGCTGGATTCGCGAAAACTGGGCGTGGGCCGAAGTCCTGAATCGCAAGCAGGACGTGATGGACCTCTATTTTATCGACGCGAAGTCCGGCAAGTCGCGCAAAGTGCTGACCGAATCGGCCCCCGATGCGTGGGTCAACGTCAACGACGACTTTCGCATCCTGAAATCCGGCGACCGTTTTCTGTGGACCAGTTGGCGCGACGGCCACACCCACATTTATCTCTACCGCTTCAACGCGCCAGACCCGCTCGCGGCCGATGCCAAACTCGAACGCCAGCTCGAACGCGGGGACTATGAGGTAATCGCGATCAACGCGGTGGATGAAGCCTCAAGCGTAGTTTTCTTCACGGCCAATAAAGGAGATCCACGACAGGAGAAGCTTTTTTCCGTAAAGCTGGATGGCTCGGAGATGCAAGGCCTTTCATCGGAGGCAGGCCATTATGCCGCCAGTTTCGCGAATGACGCCAAGCATTTCGTGGAAACGTATTCCGCAACGCTGACTCCCCCGCGGATTTCGCTGTGCGCGCCGCGCGGCCCCTGCCAGAAAATCTGGGAGGGTCGCAGCGTGGCCGACTACGACCCGATTGCGTCGAAAATGCTGGAATTAAAAGCCGACGACGGAACGGTGTTGTATGGCTATCTGATTCTGCCGCGCAATACCGATCCGGCCCAGAAAGTTCCGCTAATCGTGCACATCTATGGCGGCCCGGCGGGACAAACTGTGCAGGATTCGTGGGGCGGAACTAACGCCCTCTTCCACCAGATGCTGGCGCGCGAAGGTTTCGCGATTTTCTCAGTCGATAATCGCGGAACTCCGAATCGCGGTAAGAAATTTTCGGACGCGATTCGCCTGCAGTCCGGCCCCGTCGAACTGAAAGACCAGCTCACGGCGCTCGACCAATTGTACGAGCAGTTTCCGCAGCTCGACCGCTCGCGTACCGCGATCTGGGGATGGTCGAACGGCGGTTCGATGACCCTCTACGCGCTGACCCACTCCGATCGCTTCAAGGCGGGAATCTCGGTTGCGCCGGTGACCAATTGGCGCGACTACGATTCGATTTACACCGAGCGCTACATGGGTTTGCCGAAGGACAACGCCAGCGCCTACGACGATTCGATCGTGAGCGCCGCCGGCAACCTGCACGGTTCATTATTGCTGGTGCACGGAACCAGCGACGACAATGTGCACTTCCAAAATACGATTCAGATGACCGACGCCCTGATCCGGTCGGCAAAGCAGTTTCGTCTGATGGTGTATCCGGACAAGACGCACGGAATTGCGGGGACGGGCGCACGCACGCAGTTGTTTCACATGATGGAAGATTTCTGGAATCAGGAGTTGAAGTAGCACTCAGGATTTAGCTCTCTGTCAGTCACGAGTTCAATACCTCACCGAGAACGTCAGCGATTCTCGGTTTGGCTAGGTGCTAACGGCTAACGGCTGCTTTTATGCATCGTACAACTCTAGGCGATTTCGAATTAACCATAGTCTCCGACGGAACTTACCTCAGCGACGGTGGAGCCTTCTTCGGCGTGGTCCCCAAAACCTTGTGGTCGAAGAAAATCGTTCCCGACGAGCAGAACCGGCTAGACGCGGGACTGAATTCTCTGCTCGTCCGCACCGGCAAGAAAAATATTCTGATCGAGACCGGCATCGGCAACAAACTGCCGGATAAGTTGGTGCAGATCTACAAACAGCCGGCCAAGCTCCTGGACAACCTGCACGTCGCCGGAATTGCGCCCGAAGATATCGACATCGTCATCAACACGCATCTGCATTTCGACCACTGTGGCTGGAATACGGTGCGGCGCAGCGATCGGATGATAGCGACGTTCCCCAACGCGAAATATTATGTTCAGCAGCAAGAGTGGGAGCATGGCCGCCTGCAACTCGAGCGCGACGCGGTCAGCTACATGAGCCCGAACTACGATCCCCTGCTCGAGACCGGGCAGATGGAGTTGCTGAACGGCGATCGTGAGCTTCTGCCCGGCATCTCGGTCAAGGTCTTTCCCGGACACACAGCGAATATGCAGGCGGTAATCGTCGAGAGCGGCGGCGGGGGCAGCGAAAAAAAGAAGGCGTGCTACATCTCCGATCTGATTCCGACCTCACATCATCTCGACCTGACCTGGGTGATGGCGTTCGATCTGTTTCCGCTGCAAACGATCGAAAGCCGCAAGAAATACTACGCCTGGGCAATCCCTGAGAGATGGCTGACCGTGTTCACGCACGACGACGCCACGCCCTGGGGATATGTGGAACGCGGGGAGCGGGGCAGGCTGGGTCTGGCCAAGCTCACGTAGGGACAGCCGCCCTCGGCAGATCTTGTGTGGCGC
>Ga0070761_10000243_pt1 | contig 36578 bp, 28 predicted proteins | sample HubBroMetageREF1_FD_66724 | JGI IMG/M metagenome (GOLD analysis project Ga0070761, IMG submission 66724) | Reference soil microbial communities from the Hubbard Brook experimental Forest, New Hampshire, USA - Hubbard Brook CCASE Soil... | ecosystem: Environmental > Terrestrial > Soil >... | reverse complement strand
TAAAAGGCATCACCTCAATATCACCGACTCGAAAACCGCGCCCGGCGGAGAAATGCTCCGACTTAGGCAACTCCGGAATCACGCCGTCGGCGTCGCGCACCGCCCGGCTCCACGCATGATGGGTAGGCGCGGTCAGGAAAACAGGCACATTTAGTTTGGTTGCCAGCCGTTGCAGCCCGGCAACATGATCGGAGTGCTCGTGCGTTATCAGGATCGCGGAAATTTCCTGCGTGCCCTCACCCGGAGTGCGCTCCCCCAGTTGCCGCAGCCGCTTGAAAGTTTCGCGGCCGGAAAGACCGGCATCCACCAGAATGCGTGTTGTGGTCGTCGCCACCAGCGCACAATTCCCACGACTGCCGCTGGCCAGCACCGTCACCGACACTCCCATATAGCCGTAGCTTACCCCCACCGACTGTGGAAACGAGAATAGTTTTTCAGCACCCCGTACCTTTGATGGGAACTCCCCAAAACCGCGTAGTGGGTCAGTTTGAATTTGCTTTGAAACGGCACGGCTTCCGCCGTGCTGTAACTGCCCCAAAAATCAATAGCGGCTTTAGCCTCGGGGGAGGTCTCTTCCAAACTAACCCACTCCCCAAAATCGTCCGATCGCCGGTAGCACCCTTGCTTGCGACTATAATGTCGCGACCGATGTCTCTCACCCCTGGCACGAAACTCGGGCCCTACGAAATCCTCGCTCCCCTGGGTGCTGGCGGAATGGGAGAGGTGTATCGCGCCCGCGATACGCGTCTCGGGCGCGATGTCGCTTTGAAAATCCTTCCCGAATCTTTCGCCTCTGATGCCGACCGCTTGCGTCGCTTCGAACAGGAAGCGCGGGCGGTGGCCGCGCTGAATCATCCCAATATCCTCGCCGTGTTTGATATCGGCCAGCGCAACGAAGGTCACGACAGCCCGCCGTTTCTGGTTTCCGAGCTTCTCGAAGGCGAGAGCCTGCGTACGGTGCTCGACCGCGGCGCGCTCCCTCAGCGTAAGACCATCGAATATGGAGTGCAGATCGCGCACGGACTGGCTGCGGCGCACGAAAAGGGGATCATCCACCGCGATCTGAAACCCGAGAATGTTTTTGTCACCAAAGACGGGCGCATCAAAATCCTGGATTTTGGCTTGGCCAAGCTCACCCAAAATCCAAGTCCTGAACCCGACGGCGTCACCCTCACCAGTTCGCACACGGCGGCGGGCGTGGTCATGGGCACGGCGAGCTACATGGCCCCCGAGCAGGTGCGCGGCGACACAGCCGATGCCCGCACCGACATCTTCGCTTTCGGCGCCGTGCTCTACGAAATGCTTTCCGGCGCGCGCGCCTTCCGCCGCGACACCGCAGCCGAAACCATGACCGCGGTTTTGAAAGACGACCCGCCCGAGTTGTCCGATGCCGGACGCCTCGTGTCATCCGCGCTCGAGCGCATTGTGCGCCGCTGCCTGGAAAAGAACCCGGAGCAGCGCTTCCAGTCGGCGCGAGATCTCTCCTTCGCCCTGAGCGCGCTCTCCGGAACCGAGACCAGCGCGCTGGCACGCGCCGCCGCCGCGCCGCGCCGGGTGCCGCTTCTACTCTGGTTCTCCGTAGCGCTGGCGTTGGTGGCGGTCGCCGCCGTGACCTGGTTTGGGGCGCGTCGTCCGCTGCCCACTACTCGTATGCAGTTCGCTCTGGCGGTTCCCGATGAAATGAGCATCAGCCACATGGCCTTGTCGCGCGACGGCTCCATGCTGGCGTTTGTCTCACCGGAAGAGAACTCCGCATTGCCCATGCTCTACGTGCAGCGCGTCGGCTCGTCCAGCATCACGCTCTTGCCCGGCACCCAGGGCGCCAGTTTCCCCTTCTGGTCGCCCGACAACACCTACATTGGGTTTTTCGCCAACGGCAAACTGCAGAAAATCGCAGTGGCAGGCGGCACACCGCAAGCGCTGGCCAGCGTTCTCTCCGCTCGCGGCGGGAGCTGGGGAAGCCGCGACGTCATCATCTACGAACCCGATGCTGGCAGCGCCATCTGGCGCATCAACGCCGATGGCAGCGCGGCGGCTCAGGTCACCCAGGGGTTTTTTGCCGGCGACCAACAATTCTATACTCACCGTTGGCCCGTCTTTCTTCCCGACGGCAATCACTTTTTGTTCTATGCGGGCGGCTTTAACAACCCCAAGGACGACCAGACCAGCGGTATCTACGTCACCGCTCTCGATGGCAAACAGAAAACGCTTGTCCTCCTTTGTCATTCAAGTTTTGGTTACGACTCCCAGCATCTGTACTACGCGGATGAGCAACGCCAGTTGGTGAGCATCTCCTTTGACCCTTCCACCGCCAAGGTTTCGGGCCACACCACGGCGATCGCCAACGTCGTCGGCTTTCAACCCTCCACTGACTGGGCCGCTCTTGCCGTCGGCGGAAACGGTACGGTCATCTACAACACCGGCGTCGGGGCAGCTCTGTCCGCTCTTACCTGGATGGACCGCTCGGGCAAGGAAATGGGACGGATCGGCGATCCCGCGGTCATCGCGAATCCCACGCTTTCGCCCGATGGCGGCCGCGTTGCCGTGGACATCGCCGACCTGAAGGCGAATAACGTGGACATCTGGCTGGCCAGCACCAACGGCGCCGGCAATGCTCGCTTCACCTTCGATCCTTCGGAGGAAGTTGTCGGCATTTGGTCGCGCGACGGAAGCACGCTCGCTTACCGTTCGGCTGCGGGTGGAATCACGATATGCGCAAAACCTGCCAATGGCCTGGAGCGCGAAAAGGTAGTCCTTCGGAGCAACGTGAGCGATGATGTGATTCCCAATTCCTGGTCGATCGACGACCAACAAATTCTTTTCACTAAGGGAACTCAATCGCGCTTGTCACTGATGACAGTGCCGGCCGCCGGCGGGGCGCCCGTTCCCTTGCTGACCGGCAAAGACGACCAGACCAACGGACAATTCTCTCCCGATGGAAAATGGGTAGCCTACGCCTCCGACGAATCTGGCGCCTGGGAGATCTACGTCACCTCGTTCCCCAGCGCTGCGGGAAAGTGGCAAGTATCGCGCGGCGGCGGCGCCGAGCCGCGCTGGCGCGGAGACGGCAAAGAGATTTTCTACATCGCTCCCAGCGGCATGTTGATGGCGGTGCCGGTCAACGGCGCAACGATCTTCGCGACCGGAACACCCGTGCCTCTGTTCCAGATTCAAGGCCGCGCACCGATTTCGAGCACCGACGTCTTTACCTATGACGTTGCTAAAGACGGCAAGCGCTTTCTGGTAAACCGGTACGTGAAGCCCGAACACGTTCCGCCATTGACCATCTTGCTGAACGCCCCGGCGGGCAACGCATCCTTCTAAGGCAGCCGACGGGGGCCATGAATTATTTGATCGGAATGTCCGTCTGCTTTGAAAACCACCCAACGCTCGGTACTGAGCCCCAAAACATTCTTGCCGATGGGATGTATTTGGTCATATTTCCGGTTGGCGCAGTGCGGGTGAAAACGTCGAAACGCCAGTTCAGCACGTCCGCGACATAGATGGTTTGATCCGGTCCCATGGCCATAAAGTGAGCCCACGCCATTTGGCCAGGCTTATGTCCGGGTTCGCCAAAGGCTCCGACGATCTTGCCGTTCTGATCCAGTTCGACGATCCGGTCGTATCCTCCATCCGTCATCCAAACGTGCTGATCGGGTGTAATCACCAGACCATACGGGTAGCCGATTCCAGTCCACTGTTGAATGAAGTTACCCTCGGAATCAAAGATTTGTATGCGCTGATTTTCCCGGTCGCCAACGTATACGCGTCCCTGTTTGTCGACAGCAACACTATGAGGCAAATTGAATTCACCGATCCCCGCTCCGTACTTTCCCCATGCCTTGATGTAATTACCGTCACGATCAAACTTCACCACGCGTGAGTTGCCGTAGCCATCCGCCACGTAGACGTCGCCATTGTTTGCGAAAGCCACATCCGCCGGCCTGTTGAACAGCCAATTTGCCTCCGCGCCGGTGTTGATTCTTCCCAAAACCAGCAGGACATTGCCGGACGGGTCCAACTTGAGCACAAGATGGTTTCCGTCGTCGGTTGTCCAAATGTTGTCGTCGGCGTCTATGCGCAAGCCGTGCGGGTGCAGGAAGAGTCCATCGCCAATCGACTGAATGAAATTGCCCTTCTCGTCATATTCGGCGAGCATTGGTTTGGTCCGTTGAAACAAAAATATATGGCCCTTCGAATTGACCGCGACCCCAGAAGCCTCGCCGGCGGTCATTCCTTTGGAGAATTTGAAAAAGTTCGTCACGACGCGATAGGGGAGTTCCGGAACGGCTTGGAATTGTGCCGCTTTTGCTGCCCCTCCCTGCGCCCCCGCATGGATGGGTAAGAGGGCAGTACATGCGAGCACGGTGATCAGCGACTTTTTCATATTCCCCCAGTTGGAAATTTCAAACCTAAGTTCACACTCCCACTCACTTCCCCGCAAGAATTTTGTCCACCACGCCGCGCGCGATCGAACCCCCGAACGCCCCCGCGATTCCCGGCAGGAACGCCAGAAACGATTCGTAGATCTGCGCCCGTTGCGGCTTCTGCGACAGGAAGTAATATGCCAGCCACTCAACGATGGGCACACACACTCCGACCAGGACCACCCAGCGCCACGGCTTGCTCGGGCTCAAGAATCCGAGCAGCATGTTCGCCGCCAGCACCACCATCGCCGTCAGCAGCAAATCGCCTACTTTGATGTCCAACCACCCTGCCAGTACTCCCGACAGCACCGCCATCAAATAATAAAAGCCGTCGCCGCCCGATTGTTTCTCGGGAAGAATTTGACCCCAAGCTGTAGTCATAATCTCTATCTCGCAACCGTTCCCCGTTTCCAATCCTACGAGTAAGTGTAAAATCCGCGCCCGCTCTTGCGTCCCAGCCAGCCCGCATCCACCATCTTGATCAGCAGCGGACATGGCCGATACTTCGGATCCCCCAGCCCATCCTGCAGCACCCGCATGATGTCCAGACACACGTCGAGCCCTATGAAATCCGCCAGCGTCAACGGTCCCATCGGATGCGCCATCCCCAGTTTAAACACTTCATCCACCGCCGCCGCCGTGGCCACGCCTTCCATCACCGCATACATGGCCTCATTCAGCAGCGGCATCAGCACCCGATTCGAAACAAATCCCGGAGCGTCATTCACCTCCACCGGCGTCTTCTCCAGTTTCACCGCCAGCTCACGCACCGTCTCAAACGTGGCCTGCGAAGTCGCCAGGCCGCGAATCACTTCGACCAGTTTCATCACCGGCACCGGATTAAAAAAGTGCATCCCAATGACTTTGTCGGCGCGCCCAGTCAGCGCCCCGATCTTCGTGATCGAAATCGAAGACGTATTCGAAGCCAGAATCACCTCCGGCTTCATGATGCGATCGAGTTCGCGGAAAATCTGCGCTTTGATCTCAAACTTCTCCGTCGCCGCCTCGATCGCCAGATCGCAATCCGCCAGCCGCCCCCGGTCCACCACCGCCGTAATCCGCCCCAAAGTGGAAGCCTTGTCGCCCGCCGTAATCTTGTTTTTGGCAACTTCGCGATCAAGGTTCTTGCCAATCGTGTCGAGGCCGCGATCGAGAAATGGCTGCTCCACATCGCACAGCACGACGTTGAACCCGCACCGTGCAAACACGTGGGCGATCCCATTGCCCATCGTTCCGGCCCCGATCACTCCCACCCGCCGTATCGCCATGATTGCCTCGCCCATTCATCCCGCCAGAATTACCGAGTCAAAGAAGGAAACTGAAAAGTTTAGCAGAGAAGAATCCGGCCCCGCAGGGGCGGCCAAGCTTAGCCCAGCGCTTCAGCGCTGGGTATGCAGATGAAGAAGACGAAAGTCCGGGAGAGCCTGCACTGAGCGAAGTCGAAGGGACCGAGTCGTCAGCAGCGCCCGGCGGCCGCGTGAACGCTCTTCTTGCTCGACTCGCGAGCCGCGACGCCGAGTTCTTTTTCGATCGACGAAAAGCGCTGAAACACCTCGTGCAGCCGCAGCGCCATGTTGCGGATGGCATCGGCCTGCGCCAGCACGGTGGCCGACAAGCCGGGTTCGAGCGTCAGAAGTTCGGCGTTGCCGAGCACCGTGGTAAGAACGTTATTGACGTTGGTCCGCATCTCGACCATGTAGCGTCCGAGGGTAGCCTCGGTCTGGGCGGCGGCGCACAGCTTCTCAGCTTCACGGGCGCGAGACTCGGCATGGCGGCGGCGAAGAATTTCGCGTCCCACCAGACCCGCCAGCGCCGGCCAGACTCCGGGTTCGCGCCGCAATTCAAGAACCGAGCCGTGCAGGCTGCAGAAACCGAGCGAAGAGTCGGAGTGAAAGATGATGGCAGGCTTGCCCGCAGCGACCAGCGACTCTTTCAGGGCCTTGATCCGGTCGTCGTTACGGCCAGAAGATTTCTTCCCAACGGAAGAAGCATCGGCGATGGCGAGGTCGTAGTGGCTGCCCTCGAGGTCACGAGAGAAGCCTTCGTCGAGCATGATGAATTCCGGACCAGCCGAATGACGATCGGGATCCTGGGGCCAAAGCGCTGTGATCTCGCGCGAGAAGGCGGGATCGCTGGCGAGGATCAGAACGGTCTGGCGATTGTTGCTCATCGTCGGTGTCGATGTCGATTTCTGGCTCTGCAAATCTGGGGAGTAGGATTTCCGCTAGAGACGCAGCGTGCCGCGTCCCCAAGGCAAACTATTTCTTCGTTTCGCCACCAGATTTCGTGGAAGCGGCCACGCCCTTGGCCAACGGGCTCTTACGCGCCCCATTCTGCAGCGCGTCGTCGACTGCCGCTCTGAGATCGACCAGCATGCGCAGCGGCTGGCCCGAGGAGTATTCGGCGTGGAACATCACTTTCCAGGACTGGCAAATCATGCGCAGGCGTCCGGTCGGTTCCTCGGCGGAAAATTGAGCGCGGCGGCAATCGATGGTTTTGATGCCCGAGCGTTCCAGGTCACGCAAACCGTCCGTGATGGCGTTGAGATCGTCGTGCATCAGGCGGAAAAATATTCGCCGGACCATGAAGCTGAAACGCGCAAACGCCACCATCGCGGCGGGCTCGAAATAGCGGGCCGCGTTCTGCGCCTTGAGCTTGCGCCCCTGCTCCAGCGTTCCGCTGTGCAGCAACTCGCTGAGGCGTTTGGACCGCGCCGCCGTCTGCATGATGGTCTCCAGCGAACCCAGCCATTCCGGCAGCTTCGGCTCCTGCGGCCCGAGCACCGGCTCCAGCACCTGGGCAACGTAATCGAGATCCAGGTCGGCATCTTCCAGACCGGAGGGCGCGCACAACGAAAAATACTGCACCAGCAGAAAATCAGTCTTGTCCCGGTCACTGGCGGATTTCGACTCCTTATGCATGTGATGAACCAGCAACTGGCGGAGCACAGCTTCATTGGCCAGCGGCGTAGTCTGCAGAAACTGGCGCAACTGGTGCACCTGTATCTGCGCGTCCACCTGCTGGAACCAGGCTTCGGCCTGCTTGACCGATTCGTCCGAAGGCGAGAAGCCTTCATCAACTGGGCAGGCGGGAACTTCAATCACAAATTCGCGCACCAAAGCAGAGTAAATGGGCAGCAGGGCGCAGAGCGTCGCTCCCTGTTCTTCCAGTGAAGGCCGGCTAGATTCAGTCATGATTTCACGATCCAGTTGGGAACATGTTTTTGGAAGCGGACGGCAATCGCTGTCCGCTCCGTGTGATATTGAACCGCGACCACGGACCCTTCGGCGTGCAGCGAGCCGTCGTGGCTTTCAATCAGAACGCGGTCGGCGAATTCCAGAGGCCGGTTGACCATAAACAAGACTTCTTGCGGCGTCCCGTACTCGATCACCGTATCCTGAAAAAAAACGCTCCCGTTTTCGTGGCCCTTAACATTGCCATCACCACTGCCGTTAACGTTGACGTTGCCATTGCCATTGCCCGCGGCGCGGCTGAGCTTGATCGGAATCCGCACCGGTGTAGCTGCAGGAAAGAACTTCGCCAAGCGGCTGACGATGTCTGCTTCAAGCGCGCGAGCAGTTGCGTGGTTTGCCACGGTACACCCTCGATCCCGGAGTTTGAACAGCCGAGTCTCCCTCTCTTCCTGGTTTGAAAGAGCTGCCAGGAGACTCGCTCTGTTCTATCGGTATTCCATAGTGCACGGCCTACGCCAAAAACTTGAAGGCCATGCACCTAAGAACAAGTGAAAGAAAGGATTAGCAGTTAGCGGAGTCAAGCGAGCGTCGGACCAGGCTGATCCTTCCACCTAGCAGAAAGTCCGTCTCAGAATGATACAACCGTCTCATTTCGCGGATGCGAGGCAGCAGAAACGGAGAGACGGGCATCCAGCCTTGCGTAGGAACAGGCCGCCCTCGGCTGTCCAGCCAAGCCACACCGGTCCCTGTCAAGCTCGGTGTTGGCTTGACGGGGGGGAGCATCTCGCGCTCATCTACTGCAACGTGGTCGATTGCGGTGGCTCCTCGTGACCGCCGATGTTGTACCGCTTCAGCTTGCGATAGAGCGTCGCCCGGCTGATGCCCAGCATTTTCCCGGCTAGCGCTTTGTCTCCCTTGACTTGCGAAAAAACGCGCTCGATCGTAGCGCGTTCGATATCTTCCAGGTCCGTGGCGCGGAGGTCGGTGGCGCGAAGCTCAGCGACCCGGCGGGAAAATTCTCCTGAATCGAGCGCCTCGGCTTGGACTTCCTCGCGCACGATGACTGGCGGCAGATCGCTGACCTCGATAATGCGCTGATCGCCGAGCGCCACGGCGCGCTCCAGGCAGTTTTCCAGTTCGCGGACATTCCCCGGCCAGTCATACACGAGCAGCGCCTTCATGGCTTCGCCCGAGAGTTGGACGCCTCGTCCCGGAGCCAGCCGTTCCAGGAAAAACGTCGCCAGAATGGGTATGTCGGACCGCCGCTCGCGCAGCGGCGGCAGAGAAATGGTGACCACGTTGAGGCGAAAATAGAGATCCTTGCGGAACGTCCCTCGCTTGTATTCGGTGTCGAGATCGCGATTGGTGGCGGCCATGATGCGCACGTCCACCTTAACTTTTTGATTGCTGCCTACCGGCCGAACCTCTTTTTCCTGCAGAAAGCGCAATATCTTGGCCTGCATCTCGAGCGGAAGTTCCCCCACCTCGTCGAGAAAAATGGTCCCCGTGTCGGCGGATTGCAGCAGCCCCTGCTTGGAGCGGAGAGCCCCGGTAAAAGCGCCCTTCTCGTATCCGAACAATTCGCTCTCAATGAGCGTGGGGACGAGCGACCCGCAGTCCACGGCGACAAAGGGACGGCTCGCCATGGTGCCGCGAAAGTGCAGCGCGCGGGCTACCAGTTCCTTGCCCGTCCCGCTCTCGCCGGAAATCAGGACCGGTGTGCGCGTGTCCTTGAGGCGCGAAATAAGGCGCAGAACATTCTGAATACCAGTGGAATTGCCGATGATACCGTGGAGCGAGGTCTCGGTTTCGGAGCGTTCGCGGAGGTAGAGATTCTCCTCGACCAGGCGGACCTTGTCGGCCATACGCCGCAGGAAAAGCCGCAGATCGTCGAGCGGAGCAAAGGGCTTCGCAATGTAATCGTAGGCGCCCAGCTTCATGGCCTGCACCGCGGTTTCAACCGATCCGTGGCCGGTCATTACCGCCACTTCGATGCGGGGATAAGCGCGCTTGGCCTGCTCCAGAAATTCGATTCCCGACATGCTCGGCATCACCATATCGGTGAGCACCATGTGCACCGGTTGCTCCTCAAGCAGGGTCAGGGCCGCGTCGCCGCTCTCGGCTTCAAGACAGTGGAAGCCGAGCGATTCGCCCACTGTCATGCAGAGGCGGCGGATCGTCTGCTCGTCATCAACAATCAACAATCGGATGCGGAAGTCGTTTTTCGTCGAATTCTGTGGAGCCGAAGTCTGCGTCATGGAGCCGCCCTGCCCATGGTCTGCTCGACCACGGTAATAAAGTCATGAACGCGAAACGGCTTCTCCACGCACGGCGCCCCAGTGCGTTTCAGCGTGGCAGCCGTTTCCTCGTTGGCGATGTCGCCGGTGATAAAAACCAGCCGGGAAGCCAGTTCCGGGCGATGGGCGGCGATCCATGCATACACCTGCGCGCCATCCACACCTCCCGGCGTGCGCATGTCGGAAATGACCCCGTGAAAATTGCCCTTGGCCAGCAGTTGCAGGGCTTCGGCGCCAGACTCGGTCGGAACGACGGTATATCCGTGGCCCTCCAGAACCGCGCGCACCAAGGCCATCACGGCCGGTTCGTCTTCAATCAGAAGCACGGGCGCGCAAGCGTATTTCGTTCCAGTTTGCGTCATTTCGGATGCACTCCTGCAACAGCTCCGTAGGATGCCGTCTCCGCTGCTACCGGGAGGCGAACGATAAAGGTTGCTCCGTCAGAGTCCTGGTTGTTGTGACACACAATTTCGCCGCCATGTTCGTGGACAATGCCATAGCAAATACTCAGTCCCAAACCGGTGCCCTGGCCGACGTCTTTCGTAGTGAAGAAAGGATCAAAAATCCGGTCGGGATCAACGATGCCGACGCCGTTGTCGGAAAAAGAAATCTCGACGAATCCGCCGAGGCGGGCGCTCCTGATCTCAATCCGGGCAGGGTGAGCCGGGCGTGCGCTTTCGCGGACCGCGTCGTAAGCGTTGTTCAGGATGTTGAGAAACACCTGCTGCAACTGGTGGGAGTCTCCGACCACTTCGGGCAGGGCTTCGTCCAGGTGTTCGACCACGTCAATACCGTGACTGATGAAGTCGTAAGACCGTAAGTGCACGGTGCGTTGCAAAATGGCGTTGAGCTGAACCGGCTGCCGCTGCGGCGGCACCTGGCGCGCAAAGCTCAGCAGATTCTGCACGATCTGCTTGGTGCGCTGCGCTTCCTGCAGAATCACCCGCAGATCGTGGCGCGCGCTTTCCGGCATTTCGGGATTCTCCATCAGCAGGTCGGTGAATCCGAGAATGGCGGTAAGGGGATTGTTGACTTCGTGCGCGACGCCGGCAACCAACTTTCCGACCGCCGCCATCTTCTCCGCGTGCATGAGCTTGGAGCGCAGCATGGCCGAGTCCGTAACGTCGGTCATGACCACCACGATGCTGCTCACCCGGCCGTCTTCGCCACTGATGGGGCTCAGATTCACCGAGAACTGCGCGCTGACGCCGTCACCACGAACCAGCGGCAGATCAAAGTTATCCACTTGCTGGCCGCGAGCCACCGCCGCCAGTGCGTCGCGCAGCGCGCCTCGGCGAGGCGGCGCACACAGGTCAGGCAAGGGACGCGCCAGAATCTGCGACTGCTGAAAGCCCAGACCGCTCCAGCGCCGGTTGGCATAACTGATCACGCCCTCGGTGTCCGTGACCAGAATCAGGCTCTGCGTATGACTCAGGATTTTGCTGGAGAAATCACGCTCTTTCTGCAGCTCGGTTTGCGACTGGTGCAACCCGCTGACATCGAGCATCAGGCCGCGGTGTTGCACGACGTTCCCGCCGGAATCGCGCAGCGCAAAGCAGTTCATGAAGACATGCACCGGCGATCCGTCCTTGCGCCGCAGAACTTCTTCTTGATTGTGCATCTCCCCCCCGCGCTTGAGCAGTTCCGCAAGTTCCTGCCGCCGCTCCGGAGAAAAATAAACCTGCGTCGGAATATCGAGCTGCAGCACTTCATCGCGGCTGCTGTACCCGAGGATGCGCACCAGCGAGTCGTTGACCTCGACGAATCGGCCTTGCGGCGTGGAGACGTAAATTCCTTCCTGAATGTTGTCGAACAGTTCACGGTAGCGGCGCTCGGCATCGCGCCGGTCGGTGATGTCCTTCAGCACGTGTACCGTCTGCAACTGCGCGCTGCTGGCCGCATGAATGCGCGAAGTTGAAATCAGGTAGGTGCGTTCGAGGACGGGGTGCACATATTCGTCGAGACCATCGCCGCTGCGGCAAAAGGGACAGGAATGCGGCGAGGTACCGGTCGAAAGCGCTTCGAGCGCCCGCATGTTGATGCCGATCAACTGGTCCGAGTCGATGCCCAAAAAATCCGCCAGGGAGCGATTGACGCGGAGAATGTTCTGCTGGTGGTCGTGCACCACGATGAAGTCGCCGATCGCATCGAACACTTCCAGCCAGTGGCGGTTGGCTTGCTGCATGTGGGTAAACAGCCAGGCGTTCTCGAGAGCGATGCTGGCGTGGCCGGCAATGGCGCGCAGCAAGAGGCGATCGTCCGCCGACGGCGGAGCACCCCGGTCGGCCAGACAAAGCACGCCAACGAGTTCCCCGGATGCACCGGCCAGCCGCACCAGCGTGCAATCGGTCCATCCCAGACTGGAAGCGAGGGCGCTTCCCAACATATCGCTGGCGGGCGCAAAGGCCACATCGGCGGAGTATTTCGGCAAGGCCGCACTGAGCGCCCGACTGAAGCGGCGAAGCATCGGCTTGTCCTCAACCTTGGAAGCTCCTACTTCGGAAGCGCCGGCTTCGTTGGCGTCACGGATCAGGACCGTCTCCAGTTCGGAGGTCTCGAAAAGGCTGAGGGCAACCGATCGGCCTCTGAGCAGGGCGGCCGCGCGCAGAGCGAATTTGTGGGCGAACTCGGGCAGGTTCAGGACGGTGTTGAGTTCGAGCGCGATGTCCACCAGCGCCTCGGCGCGGCGGCGGTGCTCCTCGGATTGGTGAAGGTTCCGGGTAAGTTCAAGAGCGATGGCCACTTGTGCGGCCAAAGCGCGGGCGCGGCGGACGTCTTCCTCGTTGATCGGCCCGGGCTCGATGCGGTCGACCACGCTGAACATTCCGAGCACATCGCCGTTCGAGCCGAGCAGCGGCACAGCGAGGAGTTGCCGGATACAGAAAGCAGCAACAAAATCCAAATCGCCATCCTGGATGCGGGAAGCATCCTCGGTGACGAATACATCTTTTTGCTTCAGCGTGTGGCTCGCGACGCCATCGTACAGCGGGATATCGACGGGACGGGTCTTCCCGTTCTCGACTCCCCATCGAATGCGGAATGCGGTCTCTTCGAAGAGCCCGATAAAGCAGCGCTGAAAACCGAGAAAACTCGCCGCACGAACCGCCGAGGTCTGCATGAACTCATCCAGTTTTCCGGCGGAACCAAGTTCGAATGAAATCTCCAGGATTTCGTGCAGTTCGTGGGCCTTGGCCCGGGCCATGCCGCACAACTCGGCGTTGGCAACGGCAACCGCGCCAAAGCCGACCAGGGCCGAAACCAGCGCTTTGTCCTCCTCGGTGAACGGTTGGACCGAACGAGGGTAGACCAGGATCGCGCCCTGCGAGCGGGAAGTGCGAAACGGCGCTGCGATCAGAGCTCCCGGCGGCGAGTCTTCTCCGAAATGAGAGGCGCCGTCGATGCTCACCGTTATCCGCTCGCCCGCGGTCACGGCGCGGGTGGCAATCTCGACCGCAGAGCGCAGGTTGTTCTGCTCGAAACGGGAACGGATGGACTGCGCGAGCCTGGGAGCCTCGGTGGAAACAGCCTGCAGCTGGAACCGTTTCTCTGGTTGGACCTTCTCCTGCTGAACAAGCACAAGCACGGCCGGCGAATGCAGCAGCGCGCACAGGCGGTCGGCGATGCTCTCCATCACGGAAGCCGTGTCGGGCAAACCATGCAGCGCGCCCGCGGCCTCGACCAGAACCGTGGCGCGGCGGTGCTCTTCGCGGGAAAGCTGGTTCAGCCGGAGGGCTTCGAGTGCGGTACCGAGTTGCGCCGCCAGAATCGTGACTTTGGCTTCGGCGTCCTCGTCAAAACCGGCGTGGGCCACCTTCAGTACGAACGCGATAGCGCCCACCACCTCCCCGGAAACCAGCAAAGGCGCGGCCATGGCGGCATGAGCGCCGCCCTGCGCCAGCCAGGGATAGCGAGCGGCGTTCACGTGGTTGAGGAAGAACGCGCGGCGTTTCTGCACCGCTTCCAGGGCGATCGAGGGCGCGGTCGACGCATCGCCGGCGCGCAGGCGCGTGCCGCGAAACGACTCGGCTTGATCGCCGTCGGCTTCGGCCCCGGTCAGCTCACCGCTCGAGGAATAATTCCAAAAATAGGCTCCGCTGGCTTGGAAGAACGCCCGCGTCAGGACGCAGAACGACCGGATGAGATGGCCAGGATCGCTGCTCTGAAAAGCGGCCCGCGATAGCTCCTGAAGAAGCCGCTGGAAAGCGTCCTCAGACTGAGACGCGCGCCCGGCCCCCGAATTTCCGCCGTTAATTTTCAGTGCGCACCATTCGCTTTAGCTAAGCGGTTGAAAACAATTGAATTAAATACAAACCTACGCTGGATTCTCAAATTGAGTCAAGCGAATAGGAGCTCCCAGTGCCAACTTGGGAAACGGGGCAGAGCATCACGGCGTCTCATTCTGCAAGCGGGTGGTCCGGGTATACGGGTCACCGAACTGCGTGCCGCTGGCAAGCTAACCCTAGCGCTTGCCTGCCGCAGCTCGTAGCTCGCAGCCTGACCAGGCCCGATCACCACCTCTGCATCACCAAAGTAATGATCAAGCGGAACTTTTGATATCCGCTGACGTGTCCCTTGCTCGAATATGGGATGAATGCTCATGGACTAGGAAGGTCACGTGAATCTACGAGCGCTGCAACGTGTGTTCGTCGTGGCACTGCTGCTGATTGGCGGGTGGGCTGCGACAAGTACTCCCAAGGCGTGGGGACAGGAAACGGAACGGAAAACAAGAACCAGGGTGCCCCCGGTGTATCCGGAACTGGCGAGGCGCATGAACATCACTGGCTCGGTGAAGGTCCGGGTGATTGTCGCTGCCAACGGAGCGGTGAAGAGCGCCTCTCTGGTTGGCGGGCATCCGGTGTTGGCGAACGCCGCCCTGGATGCGGTCAAGAAGTGGCATTTCGAGGTGGCTCCACAAGAGTCGACGGAGGTTGTCGAATTCCGTTTTGACCCGGGTCAGTAAGCAGGTGGCACCGGGTCCGAAGCGTGGGCTGAGGAAGGTTTGAGCATGAATATCAAGAAAAAACTCTATGTGAGTTTCGGCGTCATTCTAGGGACGGTTCTCGTGCTGCTGGCGATCAACCTGTACGGTGTGCATCGCGAGCATGAGACCAAGGCTGCGGCGCAGAGTTCGATCGACATGACCGAGGCCACCTCGACGGTGCGTTTCCAGATGATGCAGAACCGGCTTCATCTCCAGAACTACCTGCTCAGCGGTGACACGCGCGACGTCGAAAAGATGACCGACGGCGAGCGCCAGCTGAGTGACGCGCTGCACCACGCCGAGGAACTGGCCAATTCCGCGCAGCAGCGCAGCAATCTCGAAAAGGTGCAAGCGCTCGAGCAGGCCTGGGGCACCGATTTCGCCAGCCCGCTGGTGGACAAACGCCGCGCCGTCGACGGCGGCAATGCGACCGTGGCCGAACTCCAGATTTTCTATCTGCAAAAGGATCCAAACTCCTGGGTCACGCGTTCGAGCGATGTTCTCGACGAGGTCGACCGGGAAAACCGCAAACTGTTGGATGAGCGCCGCCACTCCGATGAACTGGCAGCCACCTGGACCGTTCTGTTTGCCGTGTTTAGTACCATCATCGCCCTCGGCCTGGGCATGCTTATTGCCTTCCGCACCGCCACCGGGATCACCGGGCCGCTGACCCGGCTCATCCACGTGGCCGACCAGATCGGGCAGTCCGGAGATCTGGAGCACAATATCGACGTTCACGGCAAGGATGAGATTGGACAACTGGCCAGAACCTTCGACTCCATGGTGACCTACCTGAAGGAGATGGCGGCGGTTTCCGAAGCCATCGCCGGGGGCAACTTGGCAGTCGATGTCCGTCCCCGCTCCGCCAACGACACGCTGGCAAACGCCTTCACACGCATGGTAGAAGGCCTCCGCGGAATGGTGCGCAACGTTCGTGACGCCGCCTCCCAGGTGGCCAGCGCTTCCACCCAGGTGGCCAGCGCCTCCGACGAGTCGGCTCGCAACAGCCTGCAGACCTCTTCGGCCATTGATGAAGTGACCAGCACCATGCACGAGATGAGCGTCAACGTGCAGAACATGGTCAAGAGCACGCAAACGCAAGCTTCGAGCGTCAGCGAAACCTCCGCGTCCATCGACCAAATGGTGACCTCCATCCAGCGGGTCGCGGATACGGCCAAGGTTCTGCTCGATATCTCCAACCGCTCGCGCGAGGAAGTCCACAGCGGCATTGGCACCATGGAAAAGGCAACCGACGGCCTGAACCGCATCAACACCACGATTCGCTCTTCCGGCGAAATCATCGACGCGCTCGGCACGCGCGCCGACGACATCGGCAAGATCATCGAAGTCATCGACGATCTGGCGGAACAGACCAACCTGCTGGCACTGAACGCCGCCATCGAAGCGGCCCGGGCGGGCGAGCACGGACTGGGATTCGCCGTGGTGGCGGACGAAGTCCGCAAGCTGGCCGAGAAATCCGCCCAGTCCACCAAGGAAATTTCCGAGCTGATCGGGAGCATCCAGAAGGAAGCACGCAAAGCTGTCGATAACATGGAGAAGAGCACGACCATCGTGAACGAAGGACTGAATTTGGGACAGGAACTGAACAGCGCGCTGCGCAAGATTTCGAACGTGGTGACCGAAGTCTACAAGTTCGCGCAGGAAATCGGCGCCGCCACCAACGAGCAGTCGCACGGTTCGTCGCAGATCGCGCGCGCCACCACCCGCCTGAACGAAATCACCCACGAGATCAACTCGGCGGTGGAAGAACAGGCTTCTGGGGCGCAGGCCGTAGTGCAGGCCATGGAGCGCATGCGCGAACTGGTGCAGTCCAACACGTCCGGGTCGACCGAACTGGCCGCATCCTCCGATCAGATGTCAAAGATGTCGCGCGGCCTGCTCGATTCGATGGACCGTTTTGCACTGCGGCCGAACGAAAGGCCGACCAACGGGACGGGCGAAAGAACGAACGACAAGACGAACGGGTCCAACGACGGCGCTCCGGGGTACGGGAACACAGCCCGGACCACGGCAGCGGGATCGCGTTGAGGGAACTTCAACCATGAGCCGGGAAACACACATTGTGGGCTTCCGGGTGGGACGCGAGACCTACGGCGTACCCATCACCTCGTTGCATGAAATCGTCCGCGTGCCGGAGATCACAGCGGTGCCGGACGCGCCCGATTATCTGGAAGGGGTAATCAACCTGCGCGGCAAGATTGTCTCGGTGGTCGATCTGCGGAAGCGCTTCGGGAAGCCGTCCGCGGGACTCGACCGGCGCAGCCGCATTCTGGTGGTCGAACACCGTGGCCGGCTGGCGGGCATGATCGTGGACTCCGCCTCGGAGGTTCTGAAGATTCCCGAGAGCGAAATCGAAGCCGCGCCCGCCATGATGCAGGCCGGCGGATTGGACTGTGTAACCGGCCTCGGCAAGTATCACGGACGGCTGATCATTCTGCTGGATATCAGCAAGGTATTAGGCGCAAGAGAGTTGGGAAGCGGAGCATCGGCGGAAACGCTGGCGGAAAAACCGGCGGCGACTGGTAACGAAAAAGCGGGAACCCGAGCGGGGACAGCCACAACCAAGTCCGCTTCGGCCGGAAAGTAGCACCAGGAACCGAACCCACATGAGCACGAGCGAAACACCGGCACTCACCGACGCGGAATTGAAACTCCTGCAGACCCTCGTCTACCAGGAGTGCGGCATGCACTTCGACGACCGGCGCACTCCCTTCCTGCAGGACCGCCTGCAGCGCCGCTTGAAAGAGTGCCATCTGGATTCGTTCTACAGCTACTATCGCCTGCTCACCAGCCACCAGGGAAAACAGGAGCTGTCGCGCCTGCTCGAAAACCTCACCGTCAACGAAACCAGCTTTTTCCGGAACAAGTCGCAGTTGGAATTGTTTCAGAAAGACGTGATGGACGATATTCTGCAGCGCAAGCAGCAGCAACACGACTACAACGTAAGAATCTGGAGCGCCGGCTGTTCCACCGGACAGGAACCCTACACCATGGCCATGCAGGTCTCCGATGCGCTGTCCTACCACTATCTGCGCCATCCTCTGCCCTACGAATCGCCGGTTCCGAAGCCCATGGTACCGCCGCCCTGGCGGCTGGAGATCCTGGCCAGCGACATCAACTATTCGGTTTTGCGCGCCGCCCAGGAAGGCTCCTACGGTGAGCACCAGATGGCCGGCGTCGATTATGGCTACCGTTTGCGCTATTTCGACAAAGTGGGCGATCGCTACGTGGTGAAGAAGACCGTCAAGGAACTGGTGCACTTCGATTTTCACAATCTGAAAACCGAATTCTTGCCCCAGCGCAATGACATTATTTTCTGCCGCAACGTGATGATGTATTTCGATGAAGCCGAGCAGAAACGCTTGGTCGAGAAGTTTTATCGCTGTTTGAATCCCCGGGGATACCTCTTCGTCGGCCATGCCGAGAGCTTGCTCGGGCTGACCGATAAATTTCATATGGTGCATCGCAACAGCGGCACCGCATACCAGCGCGTGGAGGTGCATGCTTGACCGTCCCCCCCGACGATCGCATGACCGAACTCCGGCAGCTGTTCTTCGAAAGCGCGGGCGAACTCGTCCAGAAACTGAACGACGAAGCCATGCAGTTGGAGAAGTCGCCCGGCGATGCGGAAACCGCCCGCAGCCTGCGCCGCACCGTGCATACGCTGAAGGGAGACGCGGCCGCCTGCGGCTTCCGCGAACTCAGCGAACTCTCCCATGAGTTCGAGGACGTACTCACCCTCGAAAACGTGGCGGCGGCTTCGGTTCCCGAGATCGCATTGCGTGCGGCCGACGTCTTTGGCGCCCTGCTGGAGGCTTATCGGAAGGGGACAAAGCTTCCCGGCATCCAGTCTTTGCGCGCCGACATTGCCCGTCTCGCCCACCCGTCAGCGGGCGGAGCGGCCAAAGCGAAAAAGAAAACGAAAAAAGCCGCCGCGAAAATCAGCCCCTGGTCGGAATACGATCAGCTGGCAATTACCCGGGCCTTGGCCGAAGGCAAACGCGTCTTTCACGTCGTCGTGCAGATGGATCCGCAGTGCGCCATGCCCATCGCCGGACGCCAGATGATCCAGTTGGCCCTGGCAGGGTTGGGCGAAGTGCTGGCTCTCTATCCGGTCGAAGGCAGTGTCGAGCCCATGAACCGCGTCGAAGCGGCGCTGGCCTCGGATAAACCGGCGGAACAGGTCCGGACCAAATGCAGCATTCCAACCATTGCCCAGAGTGTCAAAGTAACGTCGTTGCGCATCGCTGCCGCCTCGCGCTCGCTCCTGCCGGCGCCAGTTGCCGCCACTGAAAACAAGGGCAGCAACAATGACGCCGACCAGATCGCACCATCCGCCACCGTCGACGCTGCCGCCACCGGCCTGGCCGAAAATGACGCGCCTTCGCCCGAAGAGCGCCCCGTGGCGTCCGTGCCCGGCGGCCCCGACAATCTGTTGCGCGTGGATGCGGAGAAAATCGACAGCGTACTCAATCTGGTCGGTGAACTGATCCTGGCGAAATCGATGTTGCAACAGACGCTCCTCGAATTCGGACAACGCTTCCCGAAAGATGTCTTGCGCGGCAAATTCTCCGATGCCATGGCGTTCCAGGGACGCGTGTTGAATGACTTGCAGCACTCGGTCATGAAGATTCGCATGGTGCCGGTCGATCAGCTGTTCCGCCGCTTCCCGCGCATTGTGCGAGACGTCGGCCTTCAATGCGGGAAAGAAGTCGAGCTCCTGGTCAAGGGCGGGCAAACCGATCTCGACAAAAGTATTCTGGATGCAATCGCCGAGCCGCTCACCCATCTGGTGCGAAACGCGGTTGGCCATGGCATCGAAACTGCCGCGGAGCGGGTTCGCGCCGGCAAGCGCCCCAAGGGGACACTGCGCCTGGGCGCGTATCACCAGGGCAACCAGGTAGTCATCGAGGTCACCGACGACGGGGCTGGCATTGACGCCGAAAAAGTTCGGGAGCGCGCGCTGTCCCAGGGATTGCTGAATGCAGATCAGGCCGGCCGCCTGACCGAGTCGGAGACTCTGGATCTGATCCTACAGCCGGGATTCTCCACCGCAAAAGAGATCACGGAACTGTCGGGCCGCGGCGTGGGATTGGACGTGGTGCAAAGCGTCCTCGTACGTCTCAAGGGAACGGTGCAGATCGAAACTGTTGTGGGACGCGGCACCACCTTCCGTCTGCGCCTACCGCTCACTTTAGCCATTATCCGGGCGCTGATGTTCCGTGTGGAGCAGCGCCTCTACGCCCTCCCGCTGAACGCGGTAGCCGAGATCGCGCGCACCGTCGAAGAAGAGATCCATCAGGTGGAGCATTACGACGTGCTGCAACTGCGCAACGACGTGTTGCCTCTGCTGCGCCTCGGGGCAAAGCCCGCGAGCGGTCCGGAAACGGCTCGGCGTAAGCTCTTCGTGCTGGTGATCATCAGCGGAGACCGCAAGTTCGGTGTCGTCGTCGACGAACTGGTGGGGGAAGACGAGTTGGTCATCAAGGCGCTCGACGACCAGTCGATCACCACCGATCTGGTGAGCGGAGCTTCGATTCTGGGCGATGGCCGGGTGGTTCTCATCCTCAACATGATCGCCCTCATGGATCGATTTACCCGCGGCCGAGCGGATCCAATCAATCCCCGGATGACCGGCCTGATGTCGACCGGCGGTGGCGCGATGCCAACTGGCGAGATGCGGGCGCGCGGCACGGCAGGGGGTCAGGCATGAAAAAGCCAGTGCGTGTTCTGGTAGTGGATGACTCGGCTCTGATGCGCAAGCTCATTCCCCGGATTCTCGAGCAGGATAGCTCGATCGAAGTGGTGGGCACGGCCATCGACGGCAATTTTGCCTTGAAGAAAATCGAGGAGTTATCGCCGGAAGTGATCACCCTCGACCTGGAAATGCCCGGACTGAACGGGATCGATACTTTGAAACAAATCATGCGGCGCGGTCGATTACCCGTCATCGTGGTCAGCTCGCACAGCACCGCCGGGGCGTCGATCACGCTCAAGGCGCTGGCCCTGGGAGCGTTTGATTTCGTGGCCAAACCCACCGACGTCGCCGCGCGCATGCCCGAAATTGCCTCCGAGTTGATCAAGAAGATCCGGGCGGCGGCGCAGAGCAGTGGAGTGCAGGCGCAGTTCCTGCCCGGGGAAACACACGCCGAGCAGGCCAACAAGATACAGCCCGTCGCCCCCACCCGCATCATCGCCCTCGGGGTTTCGACCGGCGGTCCGAACGCCCTGCAATACCTGTTTTCGCAGCTGCCGGCGGAATTTCCGGGCAGCATACTTGTAGTCCAGCATATGCCCGACGGCTTCACCGAACTCTTCGCCAAGCGGCTCGACGAATGTTGCCCCATCCGGGTCAAGGAAGCGCAATCGGGCGACTTGCTGGTGGCCGGGCGAGCCCTCATTTGTCCGGGGAACCGGCACATGAAAGTCAAAAAATTGCCCCTGGGCAACGTGGCGGTGCTGACCGAGGAGTCGCCGGTAAACGGGCATCGTCCTTCCGTAGACGTCCTTTTCCACAGCGTAGCCAAGGAGTTTGGCCCGCAAGCCGTGGCCGTTCTGATGACCGGCATGGGAGAAGACGGGGCGGTCGGCCTGGGCGAGATCCGGGCGACCGGGGGATACACCGTGGCCCAGAGCCAGGAGACATGCGTGGTTTTCGGCATGCCCAAGGCAGCCATTGAACGGGGCTACGCCATGCGCATTGCCGACCTCCAGGATATGCCCAGTATCTTGCAGTCACAGTGCACGCATGACTACACCCGGGGGGACATGGCCGACGTCAAGCGGGCAACGGGTGCCGGAAGTAACTAGAGTTATCTATCGAAAGTATGCAGTTCGTGATTAAGTGATAGTTGTGGAGGAGTGTCATGGAAAAGTTTGCGCCCGTAAAACGGAGCGAAGACGGACAGCCGGTACGTTATCTGATCGTGGATGACTCGGTGTTCGCCCGCAAGAACCTGGCCCGGATGGTCGAAACATTTGGCGGACAGGTAATCGGCGAGGCGGGCGACGGAGTCTCGGCAATCAGCGAGTATGAGCGGCTCAGGCCCGACATCGTTCTGATGGATATCACCATGCCGCAGATGGAAGGCATCGAGGCGGCGGAGAAAATCGTACGCGATCATCCCAGCGCCCGCATCGTCATGGTGTCGTCGGTCGGCTACCAGGAGAACATCGTGGCCGCTTTGCAGCGTGGTGCCCGTCACTTCGTGCAGAAACCGGTGAAGCCGGAAGTTCTCTATGAAGTCATCAAGTACGTCATGCGTGACGATGGCGTCACGGTGCGGGGCGCCGGAGCTGGAGCCTAGTCATGCGGATGGACCTGATTCAGCCTTTCATTAACTCCGCCGACGCCGTCCTCGCGCAAGCGATGCAGTCGCCCATTTCCATCGAGAATCTGAGCATGGAACAGGAGGCGTACCGGCGCAAAGGCGTCGCTGCCGAGGTTTGCCTCACGGGCGAAATTGAAGGCCGGATCATTTTCGATTCCGACCAGGCAGCCGCCGTGCAACTCGCCGGCCGTCTCGCCGGAGTCGAAGCTGCCGACACCAGCGAAGATCTGGTGCGGGAGGCGGTCTGTGAACTGGCCAACCAGATCATCGGCAACGCCGTCACCACGCTCAACGACCAGGGATTTCACTTTCGTGTTCATCCGCCCACCCAGCACACTTCCGAGCAAGGCAGCAAAAGCAGCGAAGATACCGAAGCCCTGGTGCTCTGCTTCAATACTTCCAGCGGAAACGTCTTCATGAATGTAGCGCTCCGCTACCTGGGCCGCGAGATGGAAGCCGCTGTAGCCGGATAGAATTGCCGCAACGCAATCCTTCTCAAGTTCGAATCAAAAAAACTCAGCGGAGAGACGCGGCTCGCCGCGTCTGCGCGAGCTCCCGCGCCGTTCGAACAAAGGGATCGTCCGACGAGTCCGAATCTAGTCGTCCCTACGGACCAGCAATCAGAAAAACCGGATTCTGCGGCGGACTCTGTGGGTCCGGCGAAACCGGCATGCGCGAACCGATGGGCGCCGGTTGATTCAGGATATAGGTGTCGTTCGAAGTGTCGATGAGGTTGACATTACCCCCATCGCAACTGGACAGATACGCCCGGCTACTGTCGCCGCCCGCACCCATCATGATGCGAAAGCGCGGCGCCAGCGCGTATTGCGCTGGTGAGCAGAAGGCGTCATAGGCAACGAATCCCGGGATCGCAATCGAAGTCTCAATCGTGTTGCTTGCAACGTCGATCACCGTCACTTGCGGGCAAATATTGTCGCTCGCATCTTCGTAGTAAGCCCCGACATAAGCACGGGTGCCATCCGGCAAAGCCGCGACCGCAGCCACCGTCAGCGTCTGCGCGACGGTGAGCAAGCATGGGTCGCCAACCGCCCGCGAACCGGGTGCAATTGTAGCAATCGCGATCGGCCCTCCCGCAAGGTATTGCGGCGGAGACTGCGAAACATCGACGATCGCCACCTCTTGTCCACCAGGAATATAAAGCCGGTTCAGATTCGGGTCGTACGTCATAATGTTTGCGCCGGGTACGCTAATCGTCGTCTCCGCCAGCGTGTCGGGCCCCGAGCTCGAAACCGTACTGATCCAGGCCAGCGTTCCGTTTAACTCAAGCACGTACACCGCCTGGCTGTCGGAACGCGCCGCCAACCAGATAGGAGGCGTGGTCAACGTGCCGCTGATGGCCCGCGCGGATTGGTCGACCGTGTTAAACCCGCTGACCGTGCCCAGCCCCTGGTTCGCTACATAGAGCTCTTTGGTATCGACCGTCTCCGCCATGGCAACCGGGTTAGCGCCCGCGTTGTTGCTAAGCGGAATGGTGTTCACCAGGATGTCGGCGTTGGTATTGATCACACCGACCGACGGAACCACCACGGTGGGATTATTGATGGGGTCCGGTACGTAACCGGGCAGAAGGACGTAGGCCTGGGTCGACTCGGTGGTGGCCACAAAATTAGGCGCCGAATTCGGCGGCAGGCTGATGGTGGGCGGAGGCGGATTGGCGGTGATGGTGGTGCCGCTAAAGCTCAGCTTGGTAATCGAATCGGCAATTGCGCCGGTGACAGAATGGTTCGCGACCAGCACCACGCTAGCCGATTGCTGCACCGCATTGACGGGAGCAAGGCCCACGTTGGTGACGCTGACAATCGAGTCGCCGGAAACATCGATCACCATGGCGCTGCCGGGGTTCTGGGTCAGGTCGTCGGTGACGTTCTGGTTGATCGACACCACCGAGTGCGCCGCCGACGGGTTGGGAAACGTTGGAGGATTCGGGATGATAATCGGCCGGAAAGTCTCACCGCACCCGCTACAGATCACATAGACCAACGCCACGAACCCCAGCCAGAGAAACCGCTTCATTCAAACTCCGTAGAAAAAATTGGTCTTACGCGGAATTGGCTATTGTATCGGGAACCAGCCCATGAGGGGAAATCAGCAGAAAACAGTGTGGTGGGCTGTTTTGAAAGTTTAGTGGGCTACTTTGGTTTAGCACTGTTGTAAGGAAACATCAGTTGAATCGCAATACCGCAAGCAACGGCGGTCGCAAGGGTTGCTAGAAACGGATGGGCCGGCCAAATCCTACTACCCAGGCCGAACTGCCAGAGACCGATAGATGCTGCGGACGAGACTAGAAAAGTAATCAGGAAGGTTTTCACCGATGATGATCCCCGCTTTAGGATACGAAGCGGAAATGCCTAAAGTTCCGCATTTCCTCCCAAAACAGCCCACTACCGAAAACAGGTTTCAAAGTTTCAAGGTTTCAGAGTCAAAAGCTACAGCGGCAGGGTTTCTATGGAAACCTTGAAACGCTGAAAGCTTGAAACCTGGGGTTCTCTACCCGCGCCCGCGGCGCGCCTTCGTTTGGCTCCCGCCGGGCATCTCGGCAACTTTCGCCGATCCGGCCGGCTTCTTCGTCTGGGCCAGGCTTTCCTTCAGCGCCGCCATCAGATCCACCACCGGAGCCATCTTCTTCGGCGGTTCGACCGCCTGCACTTCCCCGCCCTCCAGCTTCGTCTCAATCAGCTTCTTCAGATTGTCCTGAAAGGTGTCGTGATATTTCTCCGGATCCCACTCGCCCGCCAGCGCCTCGATCAGTTGATGCGCAACCTTAATCTCCGCTTCTTTAATCTCCACATCGGGAGCGCCGAACGACTCGACCTCCCGAACCTCCTCGGCGTAGTACATCGTGTGCAGCATCATTCCGCCTTTATGCGGGCGCAGGAACACGGTGTATTCGCGGTTGTGCATGGTGAGCTTGGCGATGGCGACAAATTCACTTTCCTCCAACGCCTTGGTGAGCAGCGCATAAGGACGGCGCCCGGCTTCTTCAGGAACCATGTAATACGACGACTCGAAATAAACCGGATCCACTTCGCTGGTCTTCACAAATTCCAGGATCTCCATCGTCTTCGCCGTCTTCGGTTCGATCTTCTTGATCTCCTCAGGATCGATAATGACGTATTCGTCCTTGCGATACTCATAGCCCTTCACGATATCGCTGCGTTCGAGGACCTGGTTGTCCACCGGGCAAATAAGCTGCTGCTTTACCCGATGGTGGTCGGTGCGGTGAAGCTGGTTGAACGAGATGCCGCTGCTGCGCGCACCCGAGAACAGACGCACCGGCATCGAGATTAATCCGAACGTAAGATATCCAGACCAGACTGAAGCCGCCATTGTTTTCACCCCACGCAGAGACGAGGTTAGCCTCGTCTCGGCAGACGCGGCAACCCGCGTCAGACAAAATTAGAATTCACCCAAGCGTACAGAAGTGTAGCCTAAACCGGGTGAAGTTGCGTCCGCCAGATTACGGGGCGAATCCAAAGGTCAAGCCCTACATGGCGTGGTCCGCTCCCGCCAAACACCGAATATAGTGTTGTCGAACGGGGATCGTCAAAAACAGCCTTCAGCTGTCAGGGGATGTGAGATTCCGCCAAGACTGACAGCCTTGAGCTTATTGCTGACAGCTGAGATCTGAGAGCTTCTAACGAATGCTGAACTCTTTTCTGGTGCACGCCTGGGGTTCGTCTCCGTCGCGGTTAGCCATCGCCGCGGGGGTGACGGTGGGCTTCGCCCTGCTGGCCACGGCCCTGCGCGGCGTCAATCGATCCGGTGCCATCGCCGGCGGCCTCGCCTGTTTCCTGCTCTTCGCCGGTTCCGGCCCGGCCGCCTTCGCCATGCTAGCCACGCTCTTCGTGATGACCTGGATATCCACTCGCCTGGGATACCGCCGCAAGCTGGCCCTCGGGCTCGCCGAACGTCGGGAAGGCCGCAATGCCTGGCAAGTGTTGGCCAACCTCTCCGTGGCTGCCCTCGGCTCGGTGGTTTTCGGCATGACCGGGAATCGGGTTTGGCTGTTGGCGGCGATCGCAGCCCTCACCGAAGCAGCCACCGACACCGTGGCCAGCGAAATCGGTCAATACCGCCGCAAGGAAGCGCGCTTCGTCACCACCTGGCAACGCGTCCCCGCAGGTACCGACGGCGGCATCACGGTTCCCGGAAGCGCCGCTGGCCTGGCGGCCGGTCTGGCAATTGCGGCCGTAGCAACCTTGGGCGGGATACTTCCTAAGTCCCATCTCTGGGTTCCGGTAGCCGCCGGATTCGCCGGCATGCTATTCGACAGCATCCTAGGCGCGACGCTGCAACGCAAAGGCTGGATGAGCAACCAGGCAGTGAATCTCATAGCCACGCTAGCAGCCGCCGCGCTAGCCTGCGCCATCCTGAGGTTCACATAGGGACAGCCGCCCTCGCCGCGGTCCCCAGACCGCGCGCTTTTCGCGGGCTGGGGTGGTCAGCTGTCCTGCGGGGCGAAGCCCCGCAAAGTGCAAGGGTGAAGAACCAACGAAAATCGAGCCGAGCCCCCGGACAGCCGAGGGCGGCTGTCCCCTACGCTAGGTGGTGGTGGCTCGGTTTCGATTTGTTTTGAAAGGGCACGACTTCAGTCGTGCCGATACTGCCGCGCATAATGAGGAGTGGCTTAAAGCCGCTGAGGGACCGCCTGCTCCAAACTGAGCCACTACGCGCTAAGTTCGCTGCTTAACCCGGTCGAACAGCATAAAGATCAGCACACCCAGCATGGCATTCGCCACGCCCGACCACACTTCGTGCGGCCAGCTGGACGCCATCCGCAACCCGATCAGCCCGCGGGCAATCGTGAAGTACATAACTTCGTGCACCACGTAGAAGAAAATCGTCAGCAGAAAACGCGCGCCGGCATTTTCCACGTCCAGCTTGATCCCCAGCGAAGACGCGCCGAATCCCACCACCGTCAGCGAAATTCCATAAAGCCCAATCGGATGATGCGTCAGCGCGTCCTGCAGAATGCCGATAAAGCTGCCCGTCAGCAAGCCCGTCAGCGGACTGCGCCGCGCCGTCGCGAAGCCGATCGTGACCAGCAGCGGAAGATCGAAGATCGAGAAAAAATGGAGGCGCAGCGGCAGCCATGCCTGCAGAAAAACGGCGGTCAACGGGATCAGCACCGTCGCCGGAAGACTGAACCGGTAAACCTCGACCTGCTCCCCCGATGTGTAAGTGATGGCCACGTTAGTGAGGACTATCCTCGCCCTCGGGTTGCGGTTTGGGCTCGACCGCGGCCTTCACCGGCTTGGGAGAAACCTTCGTAGCACTGGCACTGATCGGGGTCGCGGTCGCCTTCTTCGCGGAATTGGTCGGGGAAGCGGTTCCAGAACCGGCTCCAGCTGAAGGCAGAGATGGAGACGGCAACGATGGAATCGCAGGACTAGGGCTCGCCGCTTTTCGCGCCGCAGGCGCTGCGCTGCCACCAGCGGTTGGCGGGAGCGCGGTTTTCGGCTCGCCATCCGAACCTGTGGTCGCCGCCGCAGCTGCGGCAGTCCCCGGCGTGCCGGCCTTCACCGCATCTGCCGGCTTGGCAGGAACGCCCGGCAGGCGCTCGGCCAGTATGTCGACAGCGCGCGTTGCACCCGTCTGATCGGGCTCCGCCTGCCTCTCATCGATCTTCGTTACCACCAGCACTTCTTCCAGCTTGCTGAGATCGGCTGCCGGACGCACCCGAATGTTCAGAAACAGATCGCTCCCGGGCGCCGCCTTGGTCACTCTGCCCACCAGCAGGCCCTTGGGAAAAATGCCGTCCCCGCCACTGGTAAGAACCATTTCTCCGACCGGAACGTTTTCGTCGCTCATCACTTTTTCGAGCACCACTTCGCCCGCCGGCGTGCCGCGCAGGATCCCTTGCAGCCTCGTCTTGTCGAGCAGCGCACCCACTCCACTGGTCTGATCGTTGATCAGCAGCACCAGCGAAGTGGAGCCGTAAACCCGCAGCACCTTCCCCACAATGCCATCCGACGTGATCACCGCCATGTCGGGCTTGATGCCGTCGTTTTCACCCTTGTCGATGTAGACCGAGCGCGACAACTCGCTGCCACTCGATCCAATCACTTGCGCCGCCATGGTCTTGGAGATGAACTGTTCCTTGAAGGCAAGCAACGCCTGCAAACGCCGCGCCTGATCGGCGTCCTGGCTCATTCGCACCTGCTCCAGGCTCATCCGCTCGATCTGCTGCTTCAGGTCGCGGTTCTCCGCTCGCACTCCGCGCAGGTAGAAGTAGTTGTGCCAGACGTTGCTAGTCGAGGTTTCGGCCCCCACCAGCACTTTTTCGAGAGGAGTGATCGCGTCTACCGCCCAGATGCGGATGAGGCGAGTCGGCTCGTCGTCGGTCGTCCGCCTCACCTGCACGGCCAAGCCGAGGATCTGGGCAAACAACACTCCCACCAGCACGATCAGATTGCGGTAGCGTCCGAGGACGTCCATAACACCAGTTCTCAGTTCTCAGTTGTCAGTTCTCAGTTTTCGCGGCTTCGAAAAAGACAACTGGAAACTCACTGGAAAAGCTGACCCGACACGAGCATGTATATGACACCGAACCTAACCGCCGCGCCGTCGATTCTGTAAAACCAAACCCATCCTGCTTTGTCCCACATCGGTTTTCCTCTTGGACTTCGCCCCCAACTCAACCATCGAGTCAGCAATCTCATCGCACGGCGGGCGTCCAAAAACCGCCAAGCACCGATCACGGCCGATAGGATCAGAGACCCGTTTGAACCGTCTTAATACCAATCGGCTCTTGGGTTGGGAAAATCGCCAAGCGGCACTCCCAGCTCTTACTCGATCGAAATCTTTCTGAGCAGCTTGAAGTCGGAGAGCATTTTGCCGGTGCCGAGCACCACGCTGCACAGCGGATCGTCGGCAATCGAGACCGGCAATCCCGTTTCTTCGCGGATGCGCTTGTCGAGGTTCTTGATCAGCGCGCCGCCGCCTGTGAGCACGATGCCACGGTCGCTGATATCGGCGGAAAGTTCCGGTGGCGTACGTTCGAGCGCAACCCGGATCGCATTCATGATCGTCGAAACACATTCGCTGAGCGATTCACGAATCTCGCTGTCGTCCACCGTAATGGTCTTGGGCACGCCTTCAATCAGGTTGCGCCCTTTGATTTCCATGGTCAGCGGTTTGTCCAGCGGATACGCGGAGCCAATCTCCATCTTGATCTGCTCGGCCGTGCGCTCGCCCACCAGCAAATTATATTTCCGCTTCAGGTAGTTCATGATGGCTTCGTCCATCTGGTTGCCGGCCATGCGCACGGAACGCGAATAAACGATGCCGCTGAGCGAAATTACCGCGATGTCGGTAGTACCGCCGCCGATGTCAACCACCATGTTGCCGCTCGGCTCCGTGATCGGCAGCCCCGCGCCGATGGCCGCCACCATGGCTTGTTCAACCAGATGCACTTCACTGGCCTTGGCGCGATAGGCGGAATCCATGACCGCGCGCTTTTCCACCTGCGTGATTTCCGAAGGCACGCCGATCACGATCCGCGGATGCACCAGCATCTTCCGGTTGTGCGCCTTCTGGATGAAGTAGTTCAGCATCTTCTCGGTGACCTTGAAATCGGCGATGACGCCGTCCTTCATCGGCTTGATGGCCACGATGTTGCCCGGGGTGCGGCCCAGCATCTCTTTGGCCTCTTTGCCCACGGCTTCAACTTCGCCGGTGTTCTTGTTGATGGCCACGATCGAAGGCTCGTTCACCACAATGCCCTTGCCGCGCGCGTACACGAGCGTGTTGGCGGTGCCCAGATCGATGGCCAGGTCGCTCGAAAACATGCTGAACAAGGAACGAAAGTTGTGCGACCGCGATGAGCCGTTATGAAAACCGTTGTTTGACATGGCAATACTTCTCTCTCTTGGAAATTCGTCTCACACCCTGAAACCTGGGCCTTCCTCGGTTTCCTTGCGAGGCGCTCTCCTCGGGTGTGTTCTCTTTGTTGTTTCCTCTATTCTACGTCGATGTTCAGAAGAACTGGTTGTTATCTGGGCACCGGTAGTACCGAACGATTCCGAACATTACTTCTGTACCCTGTCTTCTGAAGATCGTTTTCTCACTGAATCACCACTTTCTCCTGGCGGGTGTTCACTCCGCCTTTCGAATTCTGCGCCGTCACCGTGATCACGTTTTCCCCGTTCGGCAAGGGCGGCGTGAAATAGTGGAACGCGCCGTCATCTCCGACCATCGGTACTTCCCTGCCATTCACCATGACCCGCGCTCCCGCTTCGGTCTTGCCCGTCACTTCGATCACGTGTCCGTGCTGAATAAAAGGATCGAGGTCGAGCGACAGATCTATTTTTTCCTCAGCCTTCACCATGATGGTAAAGCGATTCTTTTCGCTTTCCACTGATTCTTTGCCGCCCGCATCGAACGACTGGATCGACCAATAGTAAGCCCCGGTCGGCAGACCGGTCACCACCACACTCGACGTCTCCACCTTGCGGTCCAGCAACAACGACGAAAAATACGGATTGTGCGAAATGCGCAGCCGATATCCGGCGGCGTTCGCCATCGGCGTCCAGGCAAACTCAACTTCCTTCGCCTTCTCGTCGGGATTCAGGAAAACCGGCATCATGTTGCCCGGCGTAATCGGCGCCGGCGGACCGATTTCCGTGGCCCGTTCCATGGTCTTCGATGCGCTCTGGAAACTCACCTTTTCCCAGTTCGACAGGCGCACCACTTCTCCGTTGCGTTCGATCTCGCCGCTGCCCTTCCTTACCAGGATTTCGTGCTGATCGTCTTTCGGGCTGTTGTGCACCATGGCCGAAGAATCCGGAGCCAGCGAAGCTCTCGCGCCCGCCACAACCACCTGCGACGTCGAGCCCTGAACATAAGTCGCCGTGGTCAGGTCCACCGTGCCCGTCGTCACCGCCACCGACACATTGGTTTGCTGCTGATCGTTGGCCGAGTTTTCTTGGATCACGATCAGCGAATCCTGTTTCACCGTGTAGTTCGTACCGTCATTGAAAACAATCTTCGCCATGCCCTCGGCGCCGGTCTGCACCACGTCGCCCTTTTCCAGCGGCACGTTGTAATCGGCATTGATCCAGCTGTTGCCGTTCCCTTTTCTCACCTTTATCGTGCCATCGAGCGCGGTGAAGTGCGCCTGCTGCGCCACCAAAGGCGACGACCCCTTGATCGGCGGCGCCATGCCCGCAACTTTCTCCAGCAAACTCGTGGAAAAATGTCCGGCCGCCTTCACCGTCGTATCGGTGAACTTCGGGAACGCCTCGTGCATTACGGCGACAAAGATCAGCGCCGCACCCAACAGCGCCATAATCACGCTGCGGTACGTCACCGTCTTCCAGGCGACATACAGTTCCGGCTTATTCTTGTTCGGCACGAGCCCGCGTCAACCTCACTGCAAAATTCCGAAAGTACGGGATATCCCCACTGTGACCATCATATCCCCGCTGACATGGGTATTAAACTTGGGTCAGGGGCTGAAGGGGTTACGAAAGTGACATGAAGACCGACGGCGCCTGAACCGGCCCGGAGGTGGAAACGGTTCACGAACGGGGGAGATCGAGCAGCACCACATCCGAGTGCTCGTGCACTCGTTCGAGCACAACTTCACGGCCGTCTGGGGAGACGTCGAAGTCGCGAATATCGAAGTCGGGAGTGAGGTTGGTCAACTGCCGCTCGGCGCCCGTCTCCATGTCGATCAGCCACAGATCCTTATGCCCAATCTCTCCCTTCAGGAATACGAGGCCACGCTTTCCTGCCAGGAAGACCACGTGCCGCGCCCCGCGGGTTAATGTCAATGCGTGCAGGAGAACCACTGCGGCCTCGGCTGTAACCGCTTTCACCGGAAACGTGGTGCCGATGTCAGGCCCCGAGTAAACAACAAAGCGGCCATCGGGCGACCACGCGGGATCCACCGAGTACTCTTCGACAAAGACAGTGGGCGGGCGGCCGTCCAGCGACACGCGGAACAGGTGAGGGACGCCCCGATCGTTCGCAGCCGAAGTGATGGACCGGCCGTCGGGTGCCCAGGCTGGAGCACCCTCTAAGTCGAGTGCATCGGTCACGATCCGGGCGTTCGTGCCATCCGCTTGCATCATGTATAAGAACGTTTGACCGTGTTGACGGACTGAGAACGCGATGCTCTGCCCATCGGGGGCGATTGCCGGACCGCCAAAGATTCGTGCTCCCGGACCGCTCCACAACTCCGTCGCAGTTCCGTTGGCGAGCTTCCAAATGCTCTCACCCGCGCCAGTCGCAGAAACATACAGAAGATAATTTGGACCCAATCGTGGCGAGAACCCGGTGCCGGTCGTCAGCGAGACGGGAGCAGTTGCCGATACTTCCGAGGGTGAATCCCCGATCTGCAAGCGCCAGAGTGTTCTCTTCGGACTTGCGCTCACGAGAACCAGACGGTCGCCGTCTGCGCTGACCGCCAAGGACGTGTATCTGTCAAGACCAGAAGTCAGACGGTGGGGGATGCGGCGCTCGACGTCCATGCTATAGAGCCACGGCCCGCCGCCATCGGGATCGCTGGCGAGGTACATCAGCGTCCGTCGATCGAACAGAACCGGATAAATCACGCGGCTATTATGCGACGTGATCCGCTCCGGAGTGCCGCCGCTAGGACGGATGCGCCAGATGTCCAATTTGTCGGGGAGGGAACCCTGGACGAAGTAGATAAAGGCATTGTCGGGCGACCACAAGGGAAAGTGAGCGTGGATGCCGGCGGGTGCGGTGAAGATGGGTGGCGCCTTGGCTTGCGGGCCGCCGTCGGTCACGAACAATGGATCTCCGGGGCCGGGGGTGTGGTACGCGAGTCTGGAGCCGTCGTGGGACCAGTCAAACTCGGCCACCCCGGCAAGGTAAGGTCTCGGCTCTCCCCCCAACGTCGGCACCGCCCAGATGCCAATGTTCCCGGTACTCGACCCGTCTGGCTTCCGAAACCAAAATGTAATGAGCGAGCCGTCGGGCGAGAATCCCAGGGCGCGGAGCGATGGATTGGCGAGGCCGGGGAAGCCGCCGCGGGTCAAATTGTGGAACTGGCCTGACCCAACCTGCGTCACCCAAACGTCCATCGGTCCGTCGCGATCTGACAGAAAGGCCACGAACTGTCCGTCACGGGACACTGCTGCGGCCTGCTCCACTCCCTCGATGTCGGTGACGGTCTCAAGTCGCGCGCCGGCGATCGGGTCTCGCCAGAAATACTCTGTCTTCCTAAGCCAGAAGCTGACAGCAATTGCCAACAGCGCCATCAGGACCGCCAACGGCAGAATCAGTCTCCACTGGGCACGAGACGGGGGGAGCGGCAACGCGGGGGGAATGGCCGACGCCGAGGGGACATCGCTCGCGTTGACGTTGACATTGTCTTGCACGTTGTCTTGCACGAGTCGAACATTGCGAGTGCGAGCCCATGCGTCCAACTCGGCCGTGAACGCGTAAATTGAGCCTGCCCGGTCGTGCAGATGACGGTGAACCGGCATTCCCTCGCGCTTCTCCCAGCGCTGGACTGTGGTGACGTCGCGATTGAAGTGGATTGCGATTTCCTTCCAGGAGTCCAGTCGCTGCGTGGGCGGCTGTTCGGACGACGGTTTTTCAGGGGACGGTTCGCCCATCGTACCTCCTCATGGATCGGCGGGTGGTCGCCAGGCCGGGAAGCCGATTGTAGCGTCCGCGGACAGGTACCGCAAAGTACAGCATTCGACGGCGCGGTCGCAATTCCGCGCATTGCCGTTTGACCGCGCCCACCAGGTTGTCGGATTGTGTCCGAGCGTTGCCAGACGGCGACGCCAACAAAAGGAGTTCGATATGAAAAAAAAGTTAGCGTGGTTGGTTTTGCTTGGTGCAGCGATCCTCGCCACTGCAGGAAGTGCCTTGGCGACACCACCGGAAGGGTTCACGAGCACAACGACCGCTCAGGGGCAGCTCGGCGCATTCGATGTCATTAACTACTTCGTTTCCGACAAAGACAAGCTCTGGTTGTCCTCACAAACGACGAAAGGAGAGTCAGACGAATATTTCTTGACCAATGTTTGGCAGCCGGGCGGAACCACCGGCTGGCACACGCACCCTGGTCAGACTCTCATCATCGTCACCGCAGGAACGGTAACTCATTATGACGCGCACGATCCCAAATGCACTCCGCACGTGTACACAGCGGGGATGTCATTTGTCGATCTTGGTGGTAAACACGTACACATCGTCCGAAACGAAGGCGATGTCGTGGCACAAGTGATTGCTTTCCGGCTCGTCCCGGCAGGTCAACCGGGCCGCATCGATGAACCAGATCCTGGAAACTGCCCCTTCTGAGAAAAACCCTGGAACCACTAAGGTCACGAAACATCACGAAGGCATTCGGGGGAAAGGTCCTTCGTGTACCTTCGTGGCCTTGGTGGTGAATGGGTTCGCAAATAGAGCCACTGCACACGGTCTCCTCGCTTGCCCGTCGTCATCCCGGTTGTTAGCATGGAAGCTCTGCACTATTCCTAGGAGGGTCCTATGGCGACCGATACCATGACCAAGCCGGTGATCGACGGCGGCACCACCAAGACTAGAGTTTTCAAGAATTTCATCGACGGCGAATGGGTCGAATCCGCCAGCGGTCGCACTTTCGAAGACCGCAACCCCGCCGACACCCGCGAGGTAGTCGCCATCTTCCAACGCTCGAACAAGGCCGACGTAGACGCCGCCGTGGACGCCGCCCGGCGTGCCTTCGCCAAATGGCGTCTGGTGCCCGCCCCCCGCCGCGCCGAGATGGTTTTCCGTGCCGCCGAAATCCTGATCGAGCGCAAAGAGGACCACGCCCGCGACATGACTCGCGAAATGGGCAAAGTGCTGAAAGAAACTCGCGGAGACGTCCAGGAAGCCATCGACGCTGCCTACTACAACGCCGGGGAAGGCCGCCGCCTGTTCGGCCCCACCGTGCCCTCGGAACTCCCCAACAAATTCGCCATGGCCATCCGCCAGCCCATCGGCGTCTGCGGCATGATCACCCCGTGGAACTTCCCCATGGCCATCTCTTCGTGGAAGCTGCTGCCCGCCGTCGTCTGCGGCAACACCTGCGTGATCAAGCCCGCACAAGATACTCCACTCTCCACCTTCAACCTGGTGCAGGCGCTCACCGACGCCGGCATCCCGAAAGGCGTCATCAACGTGGTGACCGGCTTCGGCTCGGAAGTCGGCACCCCGCTCACCGAGCATCCGGTGGTTCGCGCCATCTCGCTCACCGGCTCTTCGGCAGTCGGCAAGATTGTCGGCACCACGGCGGCTCAGACCTTCAAGCATTGTTCGCTCGAACTCGGCGGCAAAAATCCCATGATCGTGCTCGACGACGCCAACCTTGAACTAGCCGTCGAAGGCGGCCTCTGGGGCGGGTTCGGCACCACCGGACAGCGCTGCACCGCGACCAGCCGCATCATCGTGCAAAAGGGCGTGTACCGCGAGTTCATCGATCACTTCGTGGCGCGAGCGAAAAAGATCAAAGTCGGCAACGGCCTCGACGAAACCGTCGAGATGGGCCCCGCCGTGAACGAGAACCAGCTCAAGACCGACCTGAACTACATCGAGATCGGAAAAACCGAAGGCGCCAAGCTCGTCACCGGAGGCCATCGGCTCGACCAGGGTGAATACCAGCATGGCTGGTTCCTCGAGCCCACCGTTTTCACCGACGTCGATCCCAAGATGCGTATCGCCCAGGAAGAAATCTTCGGCCCGGTGGTTTCGATCATCCCCTGCGACGGCCTCGAAGATGCCATCGCGATCGCCAACAATATCGAGTACGGTCTGTCGTCATCGCTCTACACCAAGGACGTGAACAAAGCCTTCGCCGCTGTTCGCGACCTCGAAGCCGGCATCACCTACATCAACGCCCCCACCATCGGCGCCGAGGTTCACCTCCCCTTCGGCGGCACCAAGGCCACCGGCAACGGCCATCGCGAAGGCGGCATCGGCGCGATCGACTTCTACACCGAATGGAAGTCCGTCTACGTCGATTACTCCGACAAACTGCAAAAGGCCCAGATCGATCGACCGGAGTAAGGAAGCAACGCAATCTACCGCCGAGATTGAATTCTTGTCATCCCGAGCGAAGCGAGGGATCGGCATTCCTCGGCGGCTTCGGCGTGTCGGCGCTGATTATTTTTTGGACGCCTCGAACGGTGATCTTGCTGATCGCTCCTCGAAACGCTTACCGTAGCTGTTCAGGGTTCCATCGCGTTTCTCAGCCCTCCCAGCGGGTACGGATTGACCTACGATCGCGGCGCCGGTTCACGAATCAAGCGCCACAGACCGACCAAAGCACAACCATCAGAGGCCGACCTTGGCGCTGCTGT
>Ga0070761_10000236_pt1 | contig 36956 bp, 27 predicted proteins | sample HubBroMetageREF1_FD_66724 | JGI IMG/M metagenome (GOLD analysis project Ga0070761, IMG submission 66724) | Reference soil microbial communities from the Hubbard Brook experimental Forest, New Hampshire, USA - Hubbard Brook CCASE Soil... | ecosystem: Environmental > Terrestrial > Soil >... | reverse complement strand
TTGGTTTCCCCCCTCAACCCGTGCTATCGTAACAAGATCGGTCTACTTTAATATGCAGCAGGAACCCCAGAAACACACCTCGGCGGATACCGTCATCCCCGAACCGCCGGCCAAGCCGGACGGCCCAGCCGGCTCGGAGGAACCCGAGCAGGTAATCCGGCCGGAAGACGAAGCCCTGGTCGTCGAACGATTGCGCGAATTGGGCTATATCGAGTAATTGCGCCGAAGCCCTTCAGGGTGCGGCGGCCGTTTAGATCCATGCAGGCAAAACCGAACATTATTTTGATCAGCGCGGATTCCCTGCGCGCTAACCACCTGGGGTGCTATGGCTATACGCTCCCCACCAGTCCGAATATAGACGCCTTCGCTTGCCAAGGAGCGCTTTTTGAAAAAGTGTTCGCTCCGGGCATTCCCACACAGCCTTCGCATACCACCATCTTTACCGGCCAGCATCCGGTGACGCATGGCGTGGTGGCGCACGGCGGCAAGGCGAAACTGGGCCGGGGGACGCCGTTCCTGCCGGAGATTCTGCTGGAAAATGGCTATACCACCTGTGCGGTGGACACGCTTTTCCGGGAGCGCATCTGGTTCGGGCGCGGGTGGGAGTACATCATCGACCCGAGCCTGCACCATCTCTTTTACGCATCGGTCACCCAGGAAGAGCTGAACGACCGGGCCATACACTGGATGAAAACGGTTCCCAAGGGGCCCTTCTTCATGTTCATCCACTACTGGGATGTGCATTATCCCTACGTGCCGCCGGACCGCATGCGCGGCCTGTTTTACAAGGGCGGCAACCCCACCGATCCGGACAACCACGCACTGGATGAATGGTGGGACCATCCGGTCGGCGCTATGGCGCGCGACACCTGGCTGCGCACTTCGAACGGGCTGATCACCGATCCCAACTACGTCACCGCGCTTTATGATCGCGAACTCCGCTATCTGGACGAGGGCATCGCGGCGTTGAGCGATGCGCTGGAAAAGCAGGGGCTGTTCGAAGATACGATGGTCGTACTGCTGGCGGATCACGGCGAAAGCATGACCGATCACCGCATCTTCTACGACCATTACGGGTTGCACGATTGCTGCGTACAGGTGCCTACGATCATTCGCTGGCCGGCGGGCAATCTGAAGCCCGGCACCCGTTTCGCGCCCTTCCGGCAATTATTCGATATCGCGCCCACATTGCTCGAGGCAGCCGGCAGTGAACTTCCGGAGGATTTGGACGGCAAGAGTTTTCTACCTCAATTGACCGGCAAAGAAGAACCTTCGGGATACGACCAGGTGGTCGGATGCGAATCCACGTGGCAATCGAAGTATTATCTGCGCACGGACCGGTACAAATTCATTTTGGCGCGCTACCCCGATCTGTTGGGTAATCCGGACCGCGAGCTGTTCGACCTGGAAGCGGATCCGGGCGAGGATCACAACATCGCCGCGGATCAGCCGGAAGTGGTGGCCGAGTTGGAGGCGAAACTGGAAGCTTTCGTCGCCGGCAAAATGGAGGCTGCCGGCAGGACGGAAGATCCGGTTACGAAAGAAGGTCCGGTGGCGGTGGAGATCTGGGAACAACATCGAGGATAAAGACAATGGAGAATCAAGTGGCACCTGAAACGGATTTGAAGACGCTGGCGCAAGCCTATTTGGACGCGTTTCACGCCCGAGATCTGGATCGCTGTCTGGAGTTTTTCACCGACGACGCCACCGTGGATTTCAACAAAACCGTCTATACGGGCCGGCAGGGCTTGACCGACTGGCATAAGGACCGCTTCGCGGCGGAATTGAAAATGATCAAGATGAATTCCATGACCGTGGATGGCGATACCGTGGTCGTAGACGGAGCAGTGACCTCCAAGCGCCTGGCGGCCTGGAGACTCAAGGCCCTGAGCGGCCGCGTCACCATGAAGTTTGAAAACGGCAAGATCAAATACGGCAAGCTGGCGCCGCGCATGACGAACCCGTTCAACATGATGCGCGAAGATATGGGCGCCTAAGCGGGCGGCGGGTTTGCCACCCTAATTTGCTACGATTCGCCTCATGACGTTGCCCGAGTTCGCGTATACGGTCCTGCTGAAGCCGCGGCCGTTGCGGGCAATCGCCAACGCGACGCTTCGCGCGCTAACGCCCACGACGATTGAGCGTTATGGCGCCTGCATCCATCTGAACCCGCGGGATCCCGTGATATCCGGCGCGCTGGCGCTGGGAGTTTACGAAAAGCCCGAGACCCGGTTCTTTCTGAAGACAATTTCGCGTGGCGCGACGTTTTTGGACATCGGAGCCAATATCGGATATTACAGCGCCTTGGCTCTCACGCGCGTGGGACCGGCGGGCCGCGTGGTGGCGATCGAGCCGGACCCGGAGACTTTCGAATACTTGCAGCGAACAATCGGCGCCAACGGCAACGACCGCGCGAGCGTGATACGCAAGGGACTGGCCGACGAATCCGGCACGTTGCGGTTATACCGGAATTCGTCGAACCGTGGCGACAACCGCTTTTACGCGAACGACCTAGCCGACGGTCATGTGGAAGTCGAAGTGGCACGCGCCGACGATGTCTTGGCCAGTTTGGGAATCGGCAGGGTCGACTTCATCAAGATCGACGTACAAGGATTCGAGGGCAGAGTGTTTTACGGACTGGAGCGTACGATTCGGAACTCGAGTCCGCTGGTGATTCTGAGCGAGTTCTGGCCGTGGGGACTTCGGGAAGCGGGCAGCGATCCGTTCGAGGTTCTCAAGCGGCTGCAGGAATTCGGTCTGCAGTTGCATGAATTGGCAACCGACGGATCCACATTGCCGTTGAACGATCACGCCGGCTTCATTGCGCGCTACCCGGGCCGCAAGTACGCCAATATCGTTGCGAGACGCTGAAATAGCCTGAAGCTAGAAAGCCGGCAACGGGTCCGTGCGGCGGTACAAGGCAAATTCGTAGATGCAAGGCACCAGGACCCTTTCCTTTACCCAAGCCGGATATCGCCATTCGCGGACCAATTCGCCGCTCAGCGGTGGGTAATCGCCAACCGGATTCCAGGGCAGGCCCGCATTGCCGGATCCCCATAAGAAATACGCTACCTTTGGATCCAATGGCCGAAAAATGTTCGCGGCGTGGCGGCTGGGCGGCATAATGGGGTCCTGTGGCAGCATCATCAGCGCGTAAGACTCGTACACAGCGCGGTTGGGATAGTTGTAGGACTGCATGTGAGATATGAGCATGGGGCTGCCCGGCGGCAGAACCGCGGGCAATTCCGCCGCAAGTATCCGCTTCATATCGAACACCTGCGCGTATGTTACGGGAACATAGCTCACCGCGAAGTCCCAGACAAGGAACGCTATCAGCGCTGTGGTCCAAGCCAGCCGGGTCCACGGCACGACAAAGAACCGATCCGCCAAAAACGCCGCTCCATGTGTGACCAGAACGATAACCGGAACAAAGAATGGGATACAAAAGCGCGGATAGAAGACGCGCGTCTGCGCCACAACCACACAATAGTAAGTGGCCAGCGGGACAAATAGCACCCAGAACTCACGGCCGCGCCCATTGCGAAAAAGAGCAAACACTCCCGCCAGCGCCAAGCCGGCTGCAGGAACAGTAAACACCCTTACCAACCAATGCAGGGTGATCCCAAACATCTGCACTTCGCCGGCCGGAGTACGCGGGATATCGGTCGGCGCTTTGCCTGCAAGCACGTACTGGAGGTGGTACCACCAGCGCACGGGATGCGGCAGAATAGCGACTACAGCATAAAACATCGCTAGCCAGAAGGCAAAAAAAGCAGCGTTGCGCAGGCGGCCGAGAAACGAAGGAGCCTGGCCCGAGGGGCACAGCAGGATCAGCAATCCGGCGCCGATCGCCAAACCCGACGCCTGATCCTTGGAACCCACCGCACACGCCGCGGCGGCCGCGGCAGGGAGCAACGAAGCGCGGAAGGCTTTGTCGTGAAAGAAGTGACCCCACAGAAAGAATAGGCTGACGGCCCACCAGAAGTTATACGGTATATCCAAATTGCCCACGCGGCAGTAATAGATGAAGACGCCGTTTAGGGCGGCCATCATGATACCGACCCACGCCCAGTTCTTGGAATCGACGAGGCGCAGCCCGATGTATAGGATGCCCAATCCCATGCACGTCGAGACCAGGTTACTCAGCAGAATCAAAGAGGAAAAGAAAGCCGACACATCCCGCAATCCGTACGGCCAAACCGAACTCACGTGCGATACGCCGCCGAGCACCCAGTATCCGGCCATGGCAGCCGCGTACACTGGAAGGAGCAGCAATTGGTGGAAAGCCGGATAAATCGTGTCAAGTTGCGGTTTCCCATACTCGGCGAAGAATAGCAGCGGGCCCAGTGGAACAGGCGCATCGACCTGTGGAGTAACTGCACTCGGCAGCCCCCAAAACAGCCCTGGCACGATCAAGAGAAACGTAATCCCAAGCAGCCAGCGTGGCGATGCAAAACGCATGGACGTTAGGATAACATGGGGCTTAAAGCCGCCTGGGACAGACCAGGAGGCCTGTGCTACCGAACATGCGCGACCCTTCAAACGCGATCGTCGAGGCGAACGAGCCTTCCGCAGACCAAGGTGAAGCGCGCCCTCTGGAAGTTTCCATTATCGTTCCGACATTCAACGAGCGCGAGAACGTGATAGCGCTATTGCAGCGGCTTCAGACCGTATTGAACGGTACCGTCTTCGAGGTCGTCTTCGTGGACGACGACTCTCCGGACGGCACGGCGGAGCTGATCCGGCAGGTCGCGCGCACAGCGCCGCGCGTGCGGGTTATCCAGCGAATTGGCCGGCGCGGCCTGGCCTCGGCTGGATTGGAGGGGATGTTGAGCAGCAGCGCGCCCTGTATCGCGATCATGGACGCCGACCTGCAACACGACGAGTCCATTCTGCCGATCATGCTCGAAAAGATTCGGAGCGGAATGTACGATCTGGTGGTGGGCAGCCGGAACGTCCAGGGCGGTGGGATGGGGACGTTCGCGCCCGAGCGGGTAGCCCTGAGCCAGTTGGGCCGTTGGGTGAGCAAGCTCATCAGCCGCCACGAGTTGAGCGATCCCATGAGCGGGTATTTCATGCTTACGCGGGATTTCTTCGACGAGGTCATGCGGCGCACCACCGGCGTAGGGTTCAAGATCCTGCTGGACCTGGTGGCTTCCTCGCCCCGGCCCGTGCGCGTGGCCGAGGTGCCGTATGTCTTCCGTACGCGCCAGCACGGGGAGAGCAAGCTGGATATCAACGTGGGGGTCGAGTACCTTTATTTGGTTTCCGACAAGCTGGTGGGCCGCTGGCTGCCCATCCGTTTCGTGGTGTTTTGCCTGGTGGGGTTAGGCGGCGTAGCCGTATATCTGGGCGCGCTTTGGGCGCTCTACCGCGGGCTCGGTTATTCATTCTCCGCGGCCCTCATCGCGGCGATCCTACTCGCCATGGTCGGAAACTTCGCGCTGAACAACATGCTCACCTACCGCGACCGGCGCCGCCGCGGAGGAAGATTCGTGACCGGTTTGCTATTGTTCTGCGCCGCCTGTTCGGTAGGGAGTTTGAGTAACTACGCCGTGGCCAAGTTCCTAGTGGCCAGCGGTATCTGGTGGCCCATTGCCAGCCTGTGCGGCCTGGCCATCGCATCGGTATGGAACTTCGGGGCCACCGGCATCGTAATCTGGGGCGCTCCGCAACGTACAACGCGCCCCGGCTCCCTGAATTCCGGCCGCAACGCCAGCACCTGATAGTTATTCTGGTCGTAGATCACCCGATACTGGGCTAACCTTTCTTCCAGCTTGGCGAACTCCGCCGGATTCTTCAAGCGCACCGTATCGAACCTCCCTTGATAGATCTCCTCGACGAAGATATAGTCGGCGCGCTTCCCCGTTTCCAGACCCAGCAAGTGGTCGTCCACGAAATTGTCTTGAAAGCCTATGGTAAATCCCAGCTCGTGACTTCCCATAACCAGGTCGCCCTGCTGGATTCTGGCGCGCAAGAAATCCACCGCCGGAAGATACTCCCGGCGGTACGGATCGCGCCGGATGCGGTAGGCCACGCCGCCCACCTGGATGACGAACATACCTGCCAGGCCCAAGGCTATCAACGGACGTGTACGGGCCAGATTCTGCCAGCACCAACGGGCAAAAACCACTACCACCGCGGTGAAAGGATAGACTAAATAGATGAAATAGTAGGCAGCCTTGGTGCCTTCCAAGAACGTATAAAACAAAAAGTAAATGCCGATTAGTCCGAGCAGAAAGCGGCTGGCGCTTTGGCGGCGAAGGGCGGGAATGGCGAGCAGTCCGGCGATGCCGGCCGCATACGCGACGAAAATAAGGGCCTTCAGGAAGTGCGGCCCGTAGCTGCCCGGAGAATGCCCGGCAAGGCCCATATTCGTGAGATAACGCTTTACCAGCTCATTCCGCACAGCCATCCAAGGCGCAGTCAGGATCCCGGCGCGCGTCCCGAGTTGATAACCGTACTGGGATACAAAGGCACTCGGGTCTTTGGCGATGTACGCGCCCCAACCGAGCGCGCCGGCGGCGTAAGGAATGGCGGCGATCGCTACATGAGCCGGGCGGATGCGGCGGAGATCGAAATAGAGCGCCATCCAGAGCACACCCAGAAAAGAAAGCATGCCGCCATTCGGGTGGGTGAGGCCACTGGCGACCACCAGGGTTTGGCTGAGCAGAATCGCCAGACGCAGATTCTTCTCTCGCCAATGCAGGTATGCGGCAAACGCCCCAGCCTGAAAGGCGAAGGCCATGGCATCCGGGCGGCCCGTACCCACGTCGGTCTGGTTGATATAATCGCACGCCATCAAGGCCATGAACAGCAACGCACCCACACCGTCTTCGGTCAGGCGGCGGAAAAACAGCGTCCAAGCGAGCAATCCAAGCAGTCCGCACAGAATCGACAGCGCGCGCATACGCGCCAGACTGAAACTGAATAGCCGGTACCAGATGGCCTGGGCCACCGGGTAAATCGGCATGATCCAGTAGGTATAACGGTCGATATCCTTGAGCCCGGCCTCCACATAGCAGGGCGTGCCCATGTATCCCCGGAATGCCAACGACCACGCCGGCGCGCCGTGCCAGCCTTCGTCAACCCAGGGACGTAAGGCATGCGCGGTGCCTGCGCTAAGTGCGATATAGGCCGCCAATGCGGCCACTGCGCCGATCGCCAGAGGTCTTTTCAGATAACGTTGCTCGGAGCGCATTTTACTGGAGTATCAACGGTATTATCGCACGCGGCCTTACGCTGGACTGACGTGAAGCTGTGCTATTCTGCAAGTCGTGGAGGACGCCGAAACAGCCGAATCAGCCCCTCTGGTAAGCGTAATCATTCCCGCTTACCGGGCAGCGCAATTCATCGCCGCCACGTTGGACTCGGTGCTGGCACAAACCTTCAGAGATTATGAAATCATCTTGGTGAATGACGGCTCGCCGGATAGCCCGGAGCTGGAGAAAGCTCTGGAACCCTACCGCGATCGCATCGTTTACTTGCGCCAGGAGAACCAAGGACCCAGTGGGGCCCGCAACACCGGCATCCTGGCCGCGCGTGGCCAGTACGTCGCGTTGCTGGATGCGGACGACATTTGGGCGCCCGAACACCTGGCAGCGCAACTCGCGGTGCTCGAAGGCGACCCTTTGATCGCAGCGGTGTATGCGGACGCCCGTATTTTCGGCGATGTGCCGGAAGCGGGCAAGACCGTCATGGAATTGTGTCCTTCCGCGGGCGAGGTCACCTTCGAAGGGCTGGTCACGCGCCAGTGCACGGTGCATATCTGCGTCAGCGTCTGCCGCCGCGAGGCGCTGTTGCGCGCCGGATTATTCGACCCCGCGTTTCGGGGGACCGAAGACATCGACATGTGGTTGCGCCTCGCCAGCCAGGGAGACCGGATCGCTTATCAGCGCCGGATTCTGGGATGCTATCGACGCCACACGGGCAGTCTGTCTTCCAACCGGGTTTCCATGTTGGAAGGCTTTCTCGCCGTGCTGGCGAAAGCCGCCGGCAATCTCCATCTCACCGCCGCACAGCGGGAAGCCGTCGAACGGCAGCGTGTCGTGGAAGGCGCCAGCCTGGAACTGCAAAGAGGCAAGAACGCCTTACTGGCTGGGGATACCGAAGCAGCCATCAGTCATCTGGCGCGCGCGAACGCGCAACAAAAATCTCTGAAACTCACTACCATACTGATGCTGTTGCGAGTGGCCCCCAGCTTCCTGGGGGCGATCTATCAATGGCGCGACCGCCATGTCTAAGCTGAAGACACCATCGTGAAAAACACTTCCCGGACTCAGCCAGGCGCCCCGGCAAGCGGGTCTCTAACAGTACACGTTTCCTGGCTGATGTTCGCAAAGACGGTTGGATTCATATTCAATCTGGCTCTTCCGATACTGCTGGTCCGCCGGCTCGATCAGGCCCAGTTCGGAGTATACAAGCAGCTTTTCCTGGTCATCGGGACGTCAGTCACCGTGCTGCCGCTAGGCTTCGCCATGAACGCTTATTACTTTCTGCCCCGCGAACCGCAGAGGCAACGGGAAACTGTTCTGAACATCCTGATCTACAGCATGGTTATTGGAAGCCTGGCGTGCGCCGCATTTTTGTTATGGCCTGCGTTGTTGGCGCTCATCTTCGATCAGCCTGGGCTGACCGGCTACGCGCACCTGATTGGCGTGGTGATCCTGCTCTGGATTGTCTCCCAGGCCCTGGAGATAATTCCCATCGCGCACGGCGAAATGAAATTGGCCAGCGCCATGATCATGAGCGTGCAGATTACGCGGACGGCTATCTACGTATTGGCGGTGATCGTATTCGGATCGGTGAAGGCGCTAATCTGGGCGGCGGTAGTGCAAGGGGTCATGCAGACCGGAGTTCTGTGGTGGTATTTACAGTCCCGTTTCGGCGCTTTCTGGCAGCGTACCGATTGGAGCCTCATGCGCAGCCAGTTATCCTATGCCGTGCCGCTAGGCTTGGCCGGCATACTCTACACCGTGCAGACCGATCTGCACAGTTATTTCGTTTCCAACCGGCTGGGGGCCGTGGCTTACGCCATCTACGGAGTGGGGATTGCGCAGATACCCCTGATGACCATGTTGCAGGAAGCCACCAACGCCGTAGTGATCCCCCGCGTCAGCGCCTTGCAGCACCAAAACGACACGCGCGAAATTATCCAGCTGATGGCGCGCGCCATGCGGAAGCTGGCGGCTGTGTACTTCCCGGTATACGCTTTGCTGGTAGTGGTGGCGCATGAGTTCATCGCCTTTTTGTTCACCCGGCGCTACCTGGCCAGCGTACCGGTGTTCCTGATCAACTTGACCTTGCTGTTGCTGGGCGTCATGCTGCAGGACCCGTTGTTTCGCGCTTACGTGGAGCAGCGCTTCTTTCTCATCCGGCTGCGGGTTGCGTTATGCGTGCTGTTGACAGCGGGTCTGTGGTTTGGGACCACTCGTTTTGGCCTGGTGGGCGCGATTTCGGCGGTGGTCATGACCGGTGTAACCGAACGTATCGTGATGGCGGTACGATTCGGCCGCATTCTAGGCGTCAGCCGGAAGGACATCGGGCTGCTGAAGGATATCGGGAAACTGGCACTCGCCGCCGCCGCCGCGGCCCTGGTTGCGGCCGGTGTGCGAATATTGTTGCTGGGCGCCAAGCCGCTCGTCATTCTGATGGTCTGCGGTGTGGTGTTTTCCTTGGTTTATCTTTGCTCCGTCTGGCTGGCGGGAGTCCCGACGCCGGAAGAAAAGTATCTTGTCCAGCGGAAGATTGCCGTGCTGCTGCCGCGGACTTAGGGCCTGTCATGAAATAACTGTGCCACCTTGGATCTGGGCTGGCTCGATGTGGGGTAGGCAATCGTGCCTGCAGGCGCGCTTTCCAGCGCGCCAAAGCCGGCTTGCAGCCAAGATTGGCCGCCCACCAAGATGGCACAGTTATTTCGTGACGGTCGTGACGGCCGCGGTTATCTCCAACATCGGAAGACCGCTGCGCCGGATCACCTCCGCGGCGGCGGCCGCCGGCCGTTGCGCGACTACGATATGGTCGGCCCATTCCAGCACGTTCTCGAGTTTCGGTTCGAGCAGATTGGCGATGTGCGGGATGGCCGCCAGCACGAATCGCTGGTTGCTGCCGTAAATCTCCTCCAGACGGATATGCGGATCGTAGACCCGGACCTGGCGCCCTTTGCCGATCAGGTGCTCCAGCAAGGCAACCACAGGACTTTCGCGCAAGTCGTCGGTGTTTTCCTTGAAAGCCAGTCCGAATACGCCGAGCCGTGCGGCCGGCAGATCCATGACCTTCTGGATGGCCCGCCGCAAGTGTTGGTCGTTGCTAGACAGGATCGTCTCGAGTAAAGGCACTTTCAAATCCAGCCGGCCAGCGCGGTACACGAGCGCGCGCAGGTCCTTCGGCAGGCACGACCCGCCGAACGCGAAGCCGGGCTTGAGATATGCCGGCGAGATATTCAGCTTGGTATCCCGGCACAAGGTATCCATGACTTCCGCGCCGGGAATACCCAACGCGCCGCTGAGCGCACCCATCTCGTTGGCGAAGGCGACTTTCAGCGCGTGGAAGGTGTTACAGGCGTACTTGATCATCTCCGCCGTTCGCAGAGAAACCAGACATGGGTCCACTCCGAGTGGCCGGTATAGTTCCGCCACCTTTTCAACGGCGCTCCAGTCGACGCCGCCCACTACGAGCAGAGAGGGTTCCAGAAAGTCGCTCACGGCGTTGCCTTCACGCAGGAACTCCGGATTGGAGACTACCGCAAAGCGATCGGACCCGCCCAGACACTCGGCAGTCAGTTCCTCGCAAGTGCCGGGGAAAACCGTGCTGCGTACCGCCACGATCAGCCGGCCGTTTCCCTGCCAGGCCGTGGCGATCTGGCCGCAGACCCGCCGTAGTTGATCCAGCCCCAGGTTTCCGTTCCTCTCGGAGGGCGTGCCCACGCAGACGAGAGCAATCTCCGCTTGCTCGATAGCCGTCTCCAATAGCGCGGTCGCCGACAGGCGGCCGTTCGCGCGACCTTCCTGGATCAACTCCGCCAGCCTGGGTTCGTAGAAAGGAGCCCGCCCGGTCTCGATGCTCTTGACCTTGTGCTCATCCCGGTCGACGCCGGTTACGCGGTGACCCAGATGCGCCAAGCAGGCCGCCGTGACCGACCCGACATATCCCAGTCCGAGGACCGCAACGCGGATTTCACAAGTGGACGCGTTCACGTCCCTAGTATGACATGCGGGCTGAGGGGCCGCGCCGGATTGCAAGTTGCATTACTGTTAATTACTGTGTAATGATATAGCTGATGCAGCGCACGACCAAACAATTCACCATCTCGCTACCGCCTGATATGGCCGCGCAGGTCGTCGCGGCGGCCAGGGCCGAAAGCCGCACCATCAGCGAGTTGTTTCGGGAGGCTTTTCGAACCTATCGCGCACAACGCATTCGCGCGCTTCTGAAGATTTCGCAAGAGGAAGGCCGACGCCGGCAAAACCAGGGCTACACGCAGGAGGATGTGGAGCGCCTCATTCATGAGTTGAGGGCTGAAGACGGCCCCCCGCGGTGATCGTTGTTCTCGATAAAGTGGTCCGCGTGCTTACCGGGAAATTCCATCGTGATCCCGGTGCGCTACGGATGATCCTGGACGATCTCTTGCGCTGGCTTATCGCGTTCAGATCCAGCACGCCGTCTCCGGGGTCTGCAGGGATCCCAACGGCGACCCCATATTGGAGACTGCTTTGGCGGCAAGAGCCGATCTGCTTGTGGCTGGCGATAGGGATTTACTCAGCCTGAAATTCTTTCAGGGGGTCGGCATCATTTCGCCCGCAGACTACCTGCGCGTCAGCTTCCCGGCTAAATCTTAGCTCCTTTCCGGGCGTGTCAGACAAGGCCTTCAAGCCAAGCCCTACGGCACCGCAGCTACCTGGTAAGGATAACGCTGACGAATTGCCGTGCCGGCAGATTTTGTTGCGTTCCGGTTCCCGCGAATCCCGATTGACCCCGCACCGCCCGGGCGGCTGGGCCGTCTCCCGCCAGCGCGCCCAGAAATAGCCCAGAATTCCGCGCTGCCACGCTCCAGCAAGCCCTGAGACCGCTATACGTCCCCCCAGAAGTTAATCTCCCTCGGAACTGTCGAAGTCTGTCATAGGAGTGAAAAATCGCTGCCGCATAAATACCTTTGAGGCAACTGGCCCGGGTGGTGGCGGCTCGGGCGTTCCCAGAATACTCGGTATACCCGAACTCAACGTCCGCGTTATCGACGCCCACGCCCGCCAGCTATCCCGGCGGGATTTGGCAAGGGTTCCGGGCGGGCTGGCAGTCGTGCCAATCACCGGCACAGTTCCGCCGAAGCGGCCAGCAAGGCAGACAGCGGGCTGTAGGGCATGACCACTACCTATTCTTGAGGCCGTTTGGGAGGCGCTGCTACCCGCTCTGGGCCGGTCTGCACCGCGCCCATCGCCAATACCGGGCCGATTGCGGCCGCAAACGCCGGCATATTCACGCCTGGGTCCATCCCGTCCGTTCCTTTGCCCTTATAAGGGCTGCTTGGCGACAGCGCCATGCCGGGAATATTAGTACCGGCGTTACCGTTCTCGAAATCCACGAAACCCAGCAGCGCCCAATCAAGCCCCCAGCATTGCAGGCTCGGGAAATTCGGAAGCTGGCAGCTTGCCTTGCCCGCAACCGGGATCGCGGAAGATGCCCGCGAGGAAATGCCGGCCGGATAGGCGGGTGTGTTCGGCGCCCCGTTCGCATTCGGGTAGCCCCAATAATCCGCCACGAAAATGTTCCCGCCGAACACCGGCGACGGCAGCGCGGCGATGGCCTGCCCCGGACTCATCCCGTTTGCGAATGGCGAGAAGGCCTGGATGTTGTTCGTCCACCAGAAGTTCAGATTCGTAGATGGCGGCTGATCCGAAAAGTCCAATCCGTTCGAGTACAGCGGCACGTAGTTCACCGTCGTGTTGTGATCGCCGGTGATCCCGTTGGTGTTCTGGAACTGCCAGCTTATCCCGTTGCCGCAACCCACCCCCGTGGCGGCGTTGCATCCGGCCCCGCCCCACGTGGCCCCATTGATATCGATGGCCAGATTGTTCCGGTAGAAGAGGCCGACTCCGGCTGCAACCGTGCAGGCCGGCTGGCCAGTCGCTCCACATGCAGTCGAGGGTGTCGCCGCGCCGTTGCCCGAGAAGGCTCCGACGGATGGCGCGTGCATGATGAGGTTATTGGTCAGTGTCTCGTACTCGCAGACGTAAATTCCTTGGGCGAAGCAATTGCTGATGACTGCTTCGCATTGGCCGCCGCAGTAGGTGGTATCCATGACGTTGCTGTCTTCCAGGATGTACGCGCCGTGTTTGACCTCGATATGGTTCTTCACGTCATAGCACCGAGAGTAAGTTCCCTGCCCGGCGGCGCTCCCCACTGCGCCGATTGCGGCGCTCATCGCGGCAGTCGTGCCACTCACACTCAATACCCTGTAGCGCCCCGGCGTAAAGCCGGGCGTGTTCGAAACCGTGAGAACCGTGTCAACGCTCGCCGCAGTAAAGGGATTGGAAACGCTGCTGAGTTGCGCCGCGCCCGGTCCGATCGCCAGATCGTTCATCGATCCCTGGGCGCTGCAGCCGGCTGGAAGCGACTGCCAGCCGCGGAATTTCTTGAAGTAGTTGCCTGTGACCGTGCTATCGGCGGGCGCCGGGCACGCTGAAATGCCGATATCCCCCGCCTCGAAGCCCATGCTCCCGAGCGGCGCCCCGGTAGGCGAAACGCCCCCCGGGTTGTTGGTGCAGCTCGTGTTGTACATGAGCGTTTCGCCCGACGCGCTGAGATAGTTTCGCGCAACCAGGCTCGGTCCGGGCGTGTTGTTCAGCAGAATGGCTTGCGCGTCGAACGCCGGATTAACGATACCCCAGACCGCCGAGTAGATCACCGCACCGTTCACCGCGTTCAGATCGATCCCCCGCACCACATGATTGCACGGCGCAGCCACCGAGTCCGCGGGGCACGGCGGCGGCGTCACGAACACATTGTAGAAGGCGATGTGATGAGGCAACAACGCTATCGCCGGCGCCGTCTCTCCCATAGCTACGATCGGGTAGGCCCGACACGTGGAGCAAACCGTGAAGCCGAGCCCGGAAATGAACACACCGGCAGCCCCGTCGGAAATATTCATGGCCGCCGTGTTGCCGGAAGCTGTGAGCACCGGAATCCACTGGCTGCCCCACAGGTTAATGTTGGCGGTTTGGTAGCGGGGAAACACCGGAACTGTTTGGCCTATATTTTCAGACGAGCAGGGATACTGAGTTTGGTTTGCGGCGGTACAAGCTACGGTTGCATTGATGGCAGAATTCTCGATCAAAACCATATTGTCCGGCGGACAAGCCAAAGGCGGATAGATGAGATTCCCGGCATATCGCACGCCCGCCTTCACCACGATGTACCCTCCGCACTGAACGGCCTTCACCGCGGCCTGCAATTGCGCAAAAGTGCCGACGACGACCGGTGGGACTGAAGGCGCCGGATACACCGGCTGCCAGCAGGATCTGGGCAACGGGAACACCGCCGACGCCGGAAGCGCAGGCAGCCCCGTGGGATTCGCGGCGCATAGATTCGGCGGAGGCGTAGTCTGGGCACAAAGGGGGGACGCCAGCAGGGCGAGAACTGGAAACAGCTTCATATTCGGAGGTTAACGCTTTATGCCGCCGGACTGCGAGGAAAAGCCGGAGGGCGGTCTCTTCCACGCCATCGCCCGACTGCCGCCGGGCGTTCCCGGGCGGACCTGCGCTCGGGCTTTAGCCGCTTCTAACATGGCATCGGATTGCTCCAATCCGGCCTGCATTTGCGAAGCGAATAGCGCCGCGCTAGCCCGTTCCACGGCCACGCACAGACCCGCCAGCATCGGGAAGTAATACACATAGGCATTGCTGGCGAAAACGGCTGTTCCCGCGAACGCGACGAGCGCGAGCCGCAGAGCGAACGCCATCTGCCGTACGGACGACATGGCAGGATACCGACGGGCCCGCTTCTCGACCGAGAATGCGATTTTGAAACAGAACAACAGCGTCAGGCAATACAGAAACAATCCGGGTAAGCCGTCTTCGCAGGATAGTTGCGTGAACGTATTATGCGTTTCGTGCCATGCGTTCCAGTTGGAACGTCCGGTGGTCTCCTCGGCATAGCTGGCGTTGGCGACCGCGAACATTCCCGGACCGACGCCCATTAAGGGATGCTGCATGGTCAACTGCAAACTCGAAAACAACAGCGCTTTCCGTATATCCATGGATTCTACCGCGGATCGCTCAGAGTCCGACAAACGTACCGGGGTGGCGGTAGTAAAGATTTTAAGCCTATCCAAAGCGCTCCGAGTCGACCAAGCGATGGCAATTACCGAAAGAATCAGCGCGGCAAGACCCGCTACCACCTTTTGGCTGGACGGCAGCGGCACAAAATACAGCAGGAACATGATGGCGAGGGTCACCAGACCGCCACGCGAGCCAGTCGCCGCTATCGTCACGGGGACGAAAAGGAGCATGCACAGACAGGCAACCTTCAATGGCGACACTCCAGGCTTGGTGCGCATCACGAAAAGACAAAACGGCAAGCCCATGAGCAGCATCATGGCCAAATAGTTGGAGTTCCCCAGTGTGCCACCCAACAAGGCTACACGGCCCCCCTGCGCACGGCCTATGATGAAGGTGAAGACTTCGATGAAGATCGTGGCCGCCGCCAGGGTGTACATGAGTTTGCGGCACTGCTCCACTCCCTGTACCGCGGAGGCGACGATGATAAAGGAGAAAAGCGCGATCACCCAAAAATCCCGGAGCATTCTGACGCTGCCGCCGCGCCATATGCTGAATGGGACACAGACACACAGCCAGAGGGTAAAGGCAATCAGGCAGATGCCGATTTTCGAGAATACGGCACGTAGATCCCCGCCGAATAGAAGAATCGCCAAGAGCGTGAGCAGCACGATGAGCCGCACCGAGTGCAGTGCGGACCCCGTAACCATGTCCATGATCTCCGGAAACCGGGCATACACCACAAATACAAAGGCTGCCGTGAGATAGAACGCCGGGCGGGGCGTGACCGTGGAAATGGCCGGCCCGGAGGGCCTGGGTGGGTGCGGAGTCATGGCCTCGGTCTGCTGCGGTCCTTCGTAAATTCAGTGTATCATCCCGGCCGGCGCCGCCCGGCGCAGCGAAGAGTATACAATGAAATGTTCACGGGCCATCCGGAGAACTCCCGCGTTGGTAATATCTGTTTTACGCTTTATTTTCGCTCTGGTTGTTTCCAGAGCCCACCGCCATAGAGAGCCACTTTTGCTTCCTAAACATTACATCTTCAATCACATTCCAAAGACGGGCGGGATCTCGCTCCTGGCAGTCTGCGGCCAGAATCTGGATCCCGCGGAAATCAGCCCGCATTTGGGCAGCGGCGGAGTTAGTCTCGCGCCGGTGGCGCGATTTGAGCACTACAAACTCATCCAGGGCCATTTCAGCGTCCTCGCTCAGGCAGGAGTCTGCCGCAGCCGGTATAGCATGACCCTCCTGCGGGATCCTATCCGGCGAATCTTTTCAACCTACACCTTCTGGCGGACGGAACCCGAAAACCCGTGGACAGCCAAAGCAAAGGAACTTCCATTTGCGGATTTCGTGCGCTATTTCATGGACAGCCCCGCAATCGTTCATAATCCCTATACCCATCACCTGGCCGCCATTGGAAGAGACTGCGGCGCTTACTCCGCTGACGAATCGGCCCTGCTGGCTGTGGCTAAGCGAAATTTGGCCGCGTTCAATTTTGTGGGCATTTGCGAAGAGTTTTCACGATCCGTCAGTCTTCTTTGTGCCGAACTGGGGTGGCGTGCTCCGTCTCTCATGCCGCATCAAAACCGCACGGCCTCGGAGGACCGGTTTGGCGGGATCGATTCCCAAACAATGGAAATCCTGCGGGATCGCAACCGGATCGATCTGGAACTGTACAAGTTTGCAGTCCAGCTTTTCCATGCCCGCGAGGCTGGGGTGGGGACAGCGTCCAGTTCGGAGTTCCCCGACAGCGTCGAGCCGAACCACTTCGTGCCGTTCCCCGCCCCATACGATCCGAACCGCAGAGCTACGATCCAATGGGTATCCGCCGAGTGGGTAGGAGACGAATCCTCAAGAATACTGGAGATCGCCGTCGCCTTTAAGACGCGTGTGCCGATTGCGGGACTCAGCCTCGATATACGGGTCGTCGACGTGGCCGAGAATATCGTGTGGAGTACAGACACGTCCAGTGAGTGTCTGGAACTCGATTACGAACCCGGCCGCGATTGCCGCGCCGCGTTCCTAAGTGAGTGCGCATTGCCGCGTGGCATATATTTTGTCACGGTGGCGCTGTCTGAACTGCGCAGAATCGGATTCTACGACCATTGGATTAACCATGCTACGTCTTTCATGGTCGCGCCGCCGCGGGTTGCTCCGTCGCGATATGTGCGCGGCATGCGGCCGCAGGAGTTTTCGTCTGTCGTAATCCGTCATTCATCCTGACCGCCGGTTTTTCCCCGGCAGATCGTGACGATTTCCCGGCTGGCCCGGTCCAACAGGTACGAACTGGCCGCCGGGTGCAGCCAAGCGCTCAGATCGTCGCCGATCCGTCCGGCCAGCGCCAGGGCGGGCACCAGGGGCAGCCGGCATAACACCTTGGTGGCGAACTGCGTCATGGCATCCACATATTTTTCCGGGCCGTGGTTTTCGAGCGACCGCCGGCCGCGTTCTCCCATTGCGCGAAAGGCGGCGGGATCGGCGAGAAACGCACGCAGATGAGATTGGATGTCCTCGACGTCACGATCTGGCCGGACAAATGCGACGGCGTCTTCCGGCAGAGAAGCGTACCAGCCTGTCCGGGTCACCAACGTGGGCAGACCATAGTCCCAGAATTGCAATTGACTGCCGGAAGCTTCTCCCATCGACGGGAACCGCAGATTGATCGCCAGATCCGCAGTGCTTAGCTTCTGCTCTACCAAGTTTTCCGGCAGAAACCCCAGCAGCCTCACCAGCGAGCTCAACCCCAGCCGTTCGATCTGTGCCCGGATATGGCCCTCGTCCCAGAGTTGCCCGCACAGGTCCAGCCGGAACCGCTCCCGCTCGGGAATCCCGGCTAACGCTTCGAGTACCGCTTCCAGACGCCGATTCCGGCCGAGGTAACCGAAAACAACCAGACGGTATGGCGGGTGTGGCGCCGCCCTCCGCGCAGCCAGCCATTGCCGGTAGCGCGAATCCCCGGCCGCTACATACGGGTGGTCCAGAGCGGTTATAGGACATGCCGGTGTTTCCTTAAGCTCGGCAAGCGCCAGGCTCGAGTGCGTGATGACCCCCAGGGCGCCGCGTACAGCTTCGCGGGTAAGCGGAAACTCCTGCGCCATGGACTCGGGGCTGATCCCACCTCTACAAAAAGCCTCCCCGGCGCGCCAGCCTTCTCCGCCATACCATCGCTCCAGCGCGGCGAGATAGCTGGCGCGATCCTTCCTGTAGTGGACCCAAAACATGGAGAAGAAATCGTGCAGACGCAGGTCGTGCAGCACGACGATTCCGGGCTGACGCACGCTCAGTTGCCAAATGCCGCCGTGAAGGTCCGGCTGGTTTCCCAAATGGTAAATAGAGATCGAGCCGTCATTGATCTCACGCCAAGGCGGAGCGGCCGGGTCATAGCGTGCGACACGCGCCATACGCTGCACTTCCGGCGCCACCTGGTCCTGGTCCGTCCACAGCACTAACTCGTGACGCCGCGCCAGGGTGGGCAGGATCTGCATCGCAAAATTCTGGGCGATGCCGCTGCGCGCCGGCGGCAATGGCGAAAACCAGTTGATCTTCAGCACAGCAGCTTCTCCACTACGTTCTCCCAACAGATCTTGAGGTCCGCATAGCGTGCCCGCCCAGCCTCTCCCATAGCCGCCGCGCCGCGCCGGCCCGCCCATAGAGCGTTCATAGCCTGCGCCAGCGACTCCGGACTGGGTTCCGCCACCAACCCCGTTTCACGATCCACCACAAACTCTAGAGGGCCGCCCGAATCCGAGCAGGTAATCACCGGCTTCGAAGACAACATGGCCTCCAGCGTGATATAACCGTAATCCTCATCCACGGGCGGGAAAACAACTCCCAGGCAGTTGGCGTACAATTCCCGTTTTTGCTCGTCGGAAATCCAGCCCAGCCATTCGACCCGGTCTTCCACCTTAAGCTGCCGTATCGCGTCAACGCAGGCAGCCAGTTCCCTGGGGCTATCCGCCTCGCCTGCAAAACGAACCAGCGTTTTCTCCTGGCATCTCGCTAGCGCTTCAATGACGAGCAACTGACGCTTCACTCCAGTTACGCGGCTGGGGAAGAAAAAGTAATCGCCGGCGGAATTGTTATGGAATAGCGAAGCGTGAGCCGGAGGATTATACAAAGGCTCCCCGGCTATGCCGCAGAAACGGCGCAGGCGGTCCGACACGTTTTCGGATAAGGTATACACCGCCTTGGCTTCCGGGATCAGTTCGCGATCGGCTTGGCGAATGGCCTCCCGAATGACCGGGCCATCCGGGTGGTGAATCAGATCTCCAGCCATCGGATGGTCCCAGAGTTCATAAGCCGTGCGGTGCTGATGCAGCAACCAGATGACCTTGTTCGGATGGGGAATCAGGTAGGCGGGAAATTTCAGCCCTACCACTCGATCGATTCTCACACCGCAGGTTTCCGTCAGATCCAGCAGCCGGCAAGCCAGCATGTGGTCCGGAATGCGGCTGGGCGGGTAATGTTTGAACGGGATAAAGATCAACTCGGCCGCATGCCCCGCGGCGGACAGAGCCTGGCAAAGATTATCGGCCAGAATCTCGGCGCCACCCCTGATAAAGGGCACTCCCGAGGTGACCACCAGAACCTTCATGCCAGCAACTTCTCCACCACGTGACTCCAATCGATGTGCAGGTCGTCATACCGCTGCCGGCCCGCTTCTCCCCACTGCCTGGCCCGTTCCCGATCCTCCCATAAATTGTCCATCGCCGCTGCCAGCGCTTCCGGCGTGGGATCCGCCACGATGCCGGTCTGCCGCTGGATTACGAATTCCAGCGGGCCACCGGAATCCGTACAAGTGATGACTGGCTTGCGGGCCAGCATGGCTTCCAGAGCGATATAGCCGTAATCCTCGTCAATAGGAGGGAAAAGCACTCCCAGGCTGCGGGCGTAAAGGTCGCGCTTCTTCTCTTCCGATACCGGCCCCAACCATTGGACCCGGTCCGCACAGCCGCTCTTCCGCGCCAGCTCCAAGCATCTCCGCTCTACGGCCGCTTCCTCCGCCGACCCGGAGAAATATACCTTCACCGGCAAGCGGGTTTGCGCCAGAGCCTCCAGCACAAGATCTTGCCTTTTTAAAGGATTAATGCGGCTCGGAAAATACAGGAAATCTTCCCCTGGACGGGTATGGAAAAGGGCGGCATCCCGCGGAGGATGATACAGGGGGGCGGCCTGCACCCCGCAAAACCTCTCCAGGCGCCCGGCTACGTTGCGCGAATTGGCGAACACATGCACCGCCTGGGGAATCAGTTCCCTGTCCGCCCGATGGATGGCCGCACGCACATCATCCCCGTTTGGATATCTGTGCAGGTCGTTGAGCGGATGTTGCCATAGGTCGTATGCCTGGCGATGCTGGTGCAGCAGCCAGATCACCTTGCGCGGATGCGGAATCAGGTAGGCGGGGAATTTCAGGCCGATCAGGCGATCGACGGCCACGCCCACCGTCTCGCTCAGGTCCAGGAGCCGGCAGGCCAGCATCTGATCGAGAATGCGCTCGGGTGGATACCATTTAAACGGTATGGCTATGATTTCGGCTTGATGGCCGGCCTCCCGCAGCGCCTGACATAAACCCGCCGCGTGTATTTCGGCCCCTCCGTTGACGAAAGGAACCCTGACCGTGGCAATCAGAATCCGCAAACCATGATTTTTGGGCATCACAGTTTTGTGGCGAAATACTGGAAGCCGATCCACTCCGGGCCCGCAGAGCTGTCCGGCACGATATCCAGCACCTTGGCTCCGCCGGCTGTCAGGATGTCTATGACCTGGTCCTTATCTACGCCGTGCGCCTCCATGCGCGGCGGGGCGCCTTCCGCCGCTACGGCGACGGGCATCGACGCTGGTTCAATCTCAGCTTGCACCCAGGCTGTGGTGGAGGATTTGTGCTTGAACCAAGCCACCGCTTCCTGCACCATGTCTAATTCGAGAATGTACTTGCCCGCGGAGAGCGGCGCGGTTACAGGGATAGCCGTTCGGATTTCGGCATGCGGAGGAAGATCATATGGAAGAGGCTGCCGGCGGTCGTCCCAAACCACAGGTTCGCCCTCCGGAGTGAGCCAGTGGTTGCCGAGATGAACCACGAACCTTAGCTCGCGATCTCCTCGGCTAGGCCAGGTGCACTCGCTCACGTTTTGGATGGTCACCGGCACGGAAACCTGCGACCCGCCCACCGCACGGATGGCGGCCGGGTGGCCCGTGAACTTCGCGCGAAAGCCGCCATCCGGCATCGGTCCACAAGCAGCTTGTCCGGGCGCTTGGGCCGCGCGCGGGCGATCGGGTATCTGGAACGCCACCAGCCCGCCGGGCCGCAGCACGCGCGCAAATTCCTTAATGTAAGATGTGCTGTATTGCGGCTCGATGTGCTGCAGCACGATTTTGGAGTAAACAAAATCGAACGAATCGTCCGGGAAAATTTGGAGATCGCTGGAGGCGTTCAAAAAGTACTCGCATCTGCCGCCATGCGCGTTGTACCCGCGCGCCAGTTCGATCATGGACGGTGCGATGTCCACACCGCAGCAGCGGTCGAACCACGCGCAAAGGCCTTGCGTGAGGCGACCCACGCCGCAGCCAAAATCCAAGGCAGCTTCGCGGCGCGCCGGAAGCCCGAACGCCTGCACTGTCTGCATGAGGCCGGCGATCTCTTGCCGTCCCAATGCAAAAAATTCTTCCGGGTCCCACTTTCCACCTTTGCGATTGGGATCGGTCAAGATGGCCCATAGCGGGTCTGTCTTGCCAAATTCATCCCAGTTTTGCTGTAGTTCTTTCAGGTCCATCCCAGAGCCACCGGCGATCCGCGCTCAGCCTTTCCAACCGATTATGGCGTAGTCCTGCGGCCCGTAAAAGCATTCGTTGAAACGGGCGGCTACGGCTCCGCCCGTGTTCGTGTCCACGCGATGCTGTTCCGGCCACGGGTGCAGTTCCAGGATCTCGATACGCTCGAAACCGCGCGCCTCGGCTAGAAACCGCCCCAGCGCTGGAGGAATGGGGTGGCGATGCGTCGGATCGAGGTAGAAGTACCGGGAGCTGACGAACATATTGTTCGGGTTGGGAGTTTCAAAAACGGCGACCCCGCCGGGCTTGAGCGCACGCCGGACCGCGTCCAGCAGATCCAGCAACTGCGGCAATGCCAGATGTTCAATCACGTGAAACGCAGTCACCGCGCCCAACGACGCTTCCGGAACGCTCCGCAGGTGCTCGATGGCCTCCGCTTCTGCGACCGGCAGCCCGCGCTCCCGGCAAATAGCCAGGGCCACACGGTTCAAGTCGATTCCGGACGCCTGCAACTGGCGCTCCCGCAGCAACTCAAGCCATTCGCCCCGGCCACACCCTACATCCAGAATTGGCATGGACTCGCCACCGATTCCCGCCTCGGTAAGCTTCGGCAGATAAATGCTTAGCCGCTCCTTGATTTCCGCGCGGCTACCGCGGAACTCGTCCTGTAGAGCCGCGTGGAACGAGTCCCTGTAATGCAACTCTTCCTCGCACAACCGCTGCGCCGGGGCGGAGCCGGGTAACTCCGGCGATTCGTTCCGCGCCTGAATAGCCAGCGCAATGCGATCTTCCTGCACTCTTTGTTCCGCTTTGAGGCGCGTGACCTCGCGCTCTATGCGCGGGAGCGCCTGTAGCCGCAGGGCCTCCAGCCGCCGCTCCAGGCCCCCCGTGCGCGACGCCGCAGCGGTCACTGCGGCTTGCCGGTCACGCCGTTCACTTTGCAACTCGCTCCCCAGCCGCCGCTCCAGGAGCTCTGTGTGCGACGTCGCGGCGGCAACGCTGGCTAGCAACTCGGTTTCCAGACGCCGCACGCTTCCCGCTTGCTCTTCAAACGCCCGCAGTGCGGATTCGAACGCCCTCAGTGCGGAATACTGGAAATGCACGATCTGCGGGGTGTACCAGAAAAGCAGCCTCTGCACGACCTTCACTAACTGGGCGCCAATCCGGCCACGGAAAGTGGGCGGCTGCGGAGGCGTCTGACCCACGAGCGCGTAGCTGGAGCAAAGCGCCGCGAGCGCGGACCGCAGCTCCACCAATTCGCCGGACGCCGGTAAGCCGGGTTCTCCGTCTCCGCTCAACTCGTTCCCTTCGCGCGGCCGGTACCCACGCTGCATTTCTTCCCGAATTTGCCGCAGGATATCTTTCTCCTCTCCTAACAGAAACTGGCCGGGAGGCGCGTTCTTACGCATGCAACGCTTCTCGACTCCGGAGAGACTCGTGCGCAATACCGAGCGAGCGGCAATCGGCCTCGACCATCTCACGGACTAAAGACTCGAACGCGATGCTTGGCGTCCAGCCGAATTTCATCCGCGCCTTCGTGGAATCGCCCAGCAGCAGGTTCACCTCGGCCGGGCGGAAGAGCGTCGGATCGGTGGCCACGTGGTCGCGGTAGTCGAGGCCCACCTGAGCGAAAGCCAGCGCCACAAAGTCCCGCACCGAGTGAGTCTCTCCAGTCGCCACCACATAATCGTCAGGCTCGGGCTGTTGCAGCATCCGCCACATCGCCTGCACGTATTCGCGCGCATGCCCCCAATCGCGCCGCGCTTCGAGGTTTCCCAGTTGGATCTGTTTGCTGCGCCCAGCCAGAATGCGGGCCACGCCGGCAGTGATTTTCCGGGTGACAAATTCGAAACCGCGCCGCGGCGACTCGTGGTTGAACATAATGCCGCTGCTGGCGTGCAGCCGATATGCTTCGCGGTAGTTGCGCGTCAACTCAAAACCGCACACTTTGCTGATTCCATAGCTCGAGCGCGGGTGAAACCGCGTTCTCTCGGTCTGCGGAAGCTCTTCCGCCTTGCCGAACATCTCGCTCGAACCCGCAAAGTAGAAACGGCACTGAGGCGCCAGATCCTTGACCGCCGAGAGCAGGAAGTGCGTGCCGTTGATGTTGGTGTTGAGCGTGGAGAACTCGTCGTCGAAAGAGTAGCTGACGAAACTCTGCGCCGCCAGGTGATAGCATTCGTCGGGAACCACCTTGGCAACCAGTTGATAGACGCTGGCGAAGCTTTCGAGCGAAGCGGCATGCAGGACGATGCGGTCCCGCACGGCGCTCAGCCGGATCAGCCGGTGTTCCGGATCTTCTAGGGCGACGCGCCGGACCGCGCCATGCACCTCATAGCCTTTCGCTAGCAGAAACTCCGCGAGGTACGACCCATCTTGCCCTGTAATTCCGGTAATCAGCGCGCGTTGACCCATAGCCGTTAGCTTTCCATCTTTGCAACCCATCTTTGCAACATGGACGGATCCCTCGTATATTTCCGTTCCAAAGGGTTCCCGATAAAAACCGAATCACCATTATAAGCGAGAGTCCGGCACGAGACACTGCCGTCTGTTATCGCAAGCGCATAGCGGTCTGCTCTGCACAGCCGACTTTCAGGATAGCTATTAAAGCACATGGTACAATCTCGTGCTATGGCGCCAAAGCGGGACGGCGTGCCGTTGATCTTCACTGCCGCCTGCGTGCTTCTGATTCTGGCGTTGAATGTCCGGGCTTTCACACGGCCGGTGGCCGAGTTCGGGGATGCTGCCGCCAATTCTCTGCTGGTGCAGCAGGCCAAGCATTTCACGCTCTTGACCGGGCACTACTCCCGCTGGCAGTTTCATCACCCCGGCCCCGCTTTCCTGTACCTATTCGCGCTGGGCGAGTTTCTATTCCATGACGTGCTGCATCTGGTCCCCACCCCTTACACCGGCCAGCTTCCGATGCCCATCATTTTCAATGGAGCCCTGCTTTGCGCCGCGCTGTGCGTATTCCGGCGGCACGCGCAGCTATCGGTTCCCCTAGCGCTCCTGGCGACCCTGGTGGTCAGTGTCATCATCGGCAAAGGCGGCCAGGCGCCAATGCTGATTTCTAACTGGATGCCGGACGTCCTGCTGTTCCCTTTTCTGCTTTTTGCCGTGAGCTCCGCCTCCGTGCTGGCCGGCGAGACCCACGACTTGCGGTATCTGGCCTTTTCCGGAATGCTTCTGATTCACGCCCACTTTGCCCAGTTCCTTTTTGTAGGGGCCATCGGAGGAGCCACGGTCGTCTACATCCTGGTGCGGGCGCAACGGCAAGGCCGATTGCGCGTCTTCTTTTCGGAGCGGCGGCGCGATTTTACCCTGGCGGCTGCGATTGTGTTTGTTTTTGCTCTCCCTCCCCTGCTCGAAATCGCTCTGGACAGGCCGAACAACCTGGATGTATTGTTGGCGTACCAGCGTCAATTTGGCCATGTGCGGAACAACCTGGGAATGGCCATCGGTTATTTTGCCTGCTTCCTACTTTTCGTGCGCGCACCCGAGTTAGCGCTGCAGAAAGGGCCGGCCGGTGTTCTGGCCATGGGTTTTTCGCGTCCCGGAGTGGTAGCGTACTGGATAGCGCTAGCGCTGGTCCTCCTGCTGGCCTTGGTTGCCTGGCGCCACACGGCGAAGGAGCGGTCCGCGCCGTTCCTCAGGTCTCTTACGTGGGTCGCGCTCGGAATCGTGGTGCTGTTCCTCTATTGGGGCACGCGAATTGTTGGGGGACTTTACATCTTTAACGGGAACTTCATCTACGCTTTTCATCTGCTGGTCTGGTTTGTCCTATTGGCTGTCATCGAGCCCCGGCTGGACTGGCGCGCGGCGAGAATCCTGAACATCCTGGCAGTAGTTGCTCTAATGGCTTTAGGCATTCTGGAACGAAACGTGTTTCGTTCAGCGCCGCAAAGCCAGCCGGATGTCCTTCAGGCAGCCACGGCTGTGCCGTTCTCCCCATTCGGAACCCTGGCCATCACATTCGATCATGACAACTGGCCGTGGGCGACCGGGGTGGCAAATTCCATGATGAGACTGGGCAAACCATTTTGTGTGAGCCCGGAATGGGGCTTCATGTTTTCGAGGGATAACGTATGCCCGGATATACTGACAGCCGACAAGCTACGGCTTACAACTGGAGTGACTCCTTGCACGCCTCCATGCCGCTATGTTTATCGCAGCCCGGCGTTCTCCCTCACCCTCTATCCGGCCCAGCCGTTGGCCCTGACGAGTGGCGGCCGGCCTGCACGAATCGGCGAGGATAGACAGGACCGGATTCAACGAAGACCAGGGAACGCACCGTTGGTGGTAGAGGCACGCGTCGATCCGGTTTCTTCGCCGATTCACCTGGGCACAATCGGAGTCCAGCCCGGCTGAGCGTTGCCGTTCAGCCAAGTCCAGCCTTGCCACCAAGCGCCCCGTGGTCCTCCATAAAAGTGTACAACGACCTGCCGCGTGGAGCCGTGCACGTAGACGAGATCCGGGACGCCGTTTCCGTCGAAATCGTTGGCGCCCGCCACTTTCCATCCCGGCTCGCCAGCCTCGTCCAGCCACTTCCACCCCTGCTGGATGGCGCCGCGTTCGCCGCCGTAATAGTGGACTGTCACCTGCCGCGTTGTTTCATTTTGCCAAACCAGGTCCGGCACGCCGTTCCCGTCAAAATCCGCCGCGGCTACCACGCGCCAACCCGGAGCGCCAACTCTGTCCAACCATGCCCATCCCTGCGGCACTGCACCTTGTGGGCCGCCGTAGTAGTGGACTGTCACCTGCCGCGTTGTTTCATTTTGCCAAACCAGATCCGGCACGCCGTTCCGATCGAAATCCGCCGCGGCTACCACAGTCCAGCCCGGATTCCCGGTCTGATCCAGGAATTTCCAGCCCTGTTCCACGCTTCCCCGTTCCCCGCCATAGTAATGCACCGTAACCTTACGTGTGACATCGTTTTGCCAGACCAGGTCCGGCACGCCGTTCCCGTCAAAATCCGCCGCGGCTACCACGCGCAACCCAGGAGCGCCGGCGCGATCCAACCATGCCCACCCCTGCACAGCCGGATTCTTGTCGTGGCTGTAATAGTTGACGGTTGCCGCGCGGGTTGCATCGTTCTGCCAGACGAGATCCGGTTCGCCGTTTTTGTCGAAGTCCCCCAATATCGCAGCGTGGCTGGCCTGGCTATGGCCAGACGATTGCCGCCGGTGCGAGAACCACAGCGCTACGAGAATGCAGCCGAAAGCAGCCACGACATAGGCAACCAGGCGTTTCCGCCGCCAGCGTGGTGAAGCTGTCCGCGCTTGCCGCTCTGGCGGTTGCCGGGTCTGTTCCGGCGCACCTCGCAATCGCACATAGGCGATTACCAGAACGACCACCACCAACGGCGCGAGCTGACTTAACAGGCGGTTATAGGCGGCGGAAATGTGTTGAAACACGTCCCAATTGGTGAAGTAGAAAATCGACGTATCGGAAACCAGCGCCGACCCCGCAACCAGCACTGCCGCTTTTTCACGGCGCTGCCCGGCGATCAGCACAATCGGTATGGCCAACAAGAAAGCGGGCCAGAGGAGGCCGCACTCGTTGAAGTCAATCAATCTATCGAGGCAGAGCTGGGGGACTTCGAGGAGCCGGCCATAGGCACGACTCCAGGTGGCCGCACTGCGCAGGGAGCCAAATACCGGATCGTGCCCCCCCACCCAGTAGACCGTCCACAAGCGCAGGATTCCCCCGCAGGCGACGATCGCAATCGGCCGCCAGTAGAGACGGCATTTCCGGAGAAACGCGGCTAGGCCGCCGGCGATCCACAACATCCCGATCGCAATGCACAGGATAGTGAGGAGCGTGATGCCCTCGCTCTTCACCAGCGGCAGCCCGATACATAACCAGGGAAGTGGTTCGCGAAACGACACCGGTCGACCGGGACTCCCCTCTTCGAAAAAGGCCGCCACCACCGCGGCGACGAGGCATGCCTGAGGCATGTCCGCATATCCTTCCACATTTGTGTGCGTGGTCAAAGCTGGAATACTCGCCAGCAGAGCGGCCGCTCCGAGCGCGACGCGTCTCGATGCAAGACCACGCGCCGCACGGAATGTAGAGATCAGCATGGATACGAAGAAAAAGGCGAACACCGGTTTGGTCCCTTCAAACACGAACGCCCCTCGCAGAAGAGACAGCAAAGCCTCATAAAGCGGCACCATCATGGGGTACGGGCTTACATATTCATACACGCCGGGAACCAGTAAGTCGGTAGTCATGGCGCCCCGACGATAAAGAACAAACGCCTTGGTGGCCCAGATCAGGTAGCCGTCGGAAGCGCACGCCCTAAGCGTATTCTGGACGACAAACTGGATCGCCAGTATCCCGACGATGCCAAACATAACGAGCGCCCACAGATCCTTCCGTTCAACCGGAGTTCGAAAGGTAAACCAAGGCTTGGCCATGTGCCCCTTCAGCGAGCCATAAAGGCGGAAACTACCCGCGGCGATCAGCAGAACCGCTATCGCAAGGAGTGCGTGGCCTGGAAGAAGGATGGAAAATGGGAATAAAAGAGCGGTAACGACGCTCAGGCCCACGACAAAGGACTGGTTCCACGCCCCTAGTGAGCCGGCCCGCCGGCCCATCAGCAGATCGCCTGCGGCGGCATAGCAATAAGCCAGCAACAGAGCTATGAGAGACTCGCTGACGTGAAACATCTTAACGCTTCAGTTTGCCCAGAACTATAGGGACAGAACCGGGGAAGGATGGTAACTCGATTTTCCATTCAAAACCGGGGTCTGGCGGAGGATTTCCCGCGCAAAGGGCATAAGAAATAAGAAGCTTATCGCGCAAGTTTTCCATGTTTGAAGTATGGACCAAAGTCGGGTCATAAACCTGGATCACGGGATTATCGGGATAGAGGGATCGCCGCCAGAGGCCGGCCTGCCAAAATTCCGGCTGGTCCATGATGTAGAACACCGAGCCCTTGGGGACCGTACTCTTGAAGATTTCGACCTGCCGCAGATGACCGGCCGGATACACACTGCGGACAGCATCGCTATATATAAAGGCATGGTCCAGTTTGGCCCTGACCGCAGCCGCATAGAGGCCCGCCCCCAGCACGACGATGGCACACAGATGCGCGAGAAAAGGCCGCCAGTTGGGTCTTTGAGTCGAATCCTTTTTCATGCGCGTAGCGCTGTCTCGCAGCCTGCCGGCACAGCCAGGCACGGGGGCCATAAGCCAATTGCTACGATAGCATGGACAGTTTTGGGCAGTTTGGGTTGCTTGGTATATGGCCTCGTCACAACGACCACAGACGTTGAACTCTCAACAGAGAGCCGTTGCCGGAATCGATAGGCGGGCGGAGGCCGTCGGCTATCTGGCCGCCGCGTTGCTGTGCTGTGCGGCACTGATCTGGGTATTACAACTATGGCGCGCCGACCTGCGCGTGCCCATCCAATACGGTCACGGCGGCGACGTGCTGTTCGACTGCATGCTGGCCAAAGATATTGTCGATAGCGGCTGGCTTCTGCACAACCCGCGACTGGGCGCGCCGGGCGAACAGGATTTGCGCGACTTTCCGATGCCGGAACTAGCGACTTCTCTGCCGATGAAGATCATGAGCTGGTTCACTTCATCGTGGGGCACAGTCGTAAACCTGTACTTTTTCGGAGGCTTTTTGCTAGCCACGTGGAGCGCGCTGGCGGTTTTCCGGCATTTCGGGATCGCACGAGCTCCGGCCGTCGTGGCGGCGCTGCTGTTTGCGTTTGCGCCATACCACTTTTACCGCGGCGAGAATCATCTGCGCCTCAGCGCATACTACACGATCCCGCTGGCTGGCATGCTGCTGCTTTGGATCCTGTACGACGAACCCATGTTTGTCCCGGTCCGGCGCGGGCCGTTTTTGGTGCTGCCGGTGCTTACACGGAAAGGGATAGTGGCCCTCGCTGTGTGCGCAATCCTCGGCTCGGATGGCGCTTACTACGCATGCTTCACGATCTTGCTGCTGATGAGCGCTGGACTGTATCGGGCTTTCGAGGGGCACAGCTTCCGCCGTGGCATGGGGGCCGTTATGCTGGCTGGAGCGATCATACTGGCCCTCCTGCTGAACCTGCTGCCCAATATAGTGCATATCCTGCTGGACGGGAAGAATCAGGAGGTGGCCGCGCGTTTGCCAGTCGAAGCCGAGACCTACGCGCTGAAACTGACGCAATTGGTGCTGCCGATTACCGGTCATAGGATTCCCTGGCTGGCCGGCCTTAAAACCGAATATAACCGCACGCCTTTGCCGGCTCCGCTCAATGAAGGGGATGGCTCGGCGCTAGGGACCTGCTTCGCGGTGGGTTTCTGCTTTCTGTTGGTGACGCTGCTAACCGGATATCCCGGGCCCCGGCGCGAGCTGATCCGGCACCTCGGACGGCTGAGCCTGTGCGCATTCCTGATCGGCACACTGGGGGGCGTCGGATCGCTGGTGGCCTTCACAATCTCGCCGCAGATCCGGGCTTATAACCGGATCAGCATCTTTATCGTTTTCTTTTCGGCCATGGCGGTTGCCGCGGTTCTGGATGAAGTCCGGCGCCGCTGGGCGCGGCCGGGGCTGTATTGCTGGATTGTTCGAGGCGGGCTCGCCGGCGTATTAGTGGCCGGCATACTGGATCAGACTACGCCCGCCGCTGTGCCGTTTTACCGGTACGCGAACGAACAGTATCGCGACGACGCGGAGTTTGCCGCACGGGCGGAAGGCATGCTGCCGCCCGGCGCGATGATTTTGCAACTCCCGTTCATGCGCTTCCCCGAGTACCCGCCGCCACACGAAATGGCGTCCTACGATCAACTCCGGCCGTATCTGCATTCGGTATCGCTGCGCTGGAGCTACGGCGCGATGAAGGGACGCTATTGGGACGCGTGGCAGGGCGACCTGCTGGCGTGGCCGATCGAGGATGTGGTGGAGGCCGCAGCCGTTGCCGGCTTCGGCGCGCTCTATGTGGACCGTTACGGGTACGCGGATCGGGGAGCGTCCATACGGACATCGCTGCGCGGGATGGGACTGACTCCGATCGAGAGCCGCGGCGGCCGGCTCTGGTTGTACGACATCGGGCCTTACGCCGCGAGCTTACGGGCAAAACTCGGACCGATCGAGTGGCCGCGCACCCACGAGGCGGTGCTACATCCGCTTCTGCTGCGTTGGCTGCCGCTATGTTCGGGCCTGGAGGGCGACGCCGGGCACGACTGGCGGTGGTGCGGCAGCCAGGGCGGATTCACCGTGGAGAACCCTACGAAACAGGTCAGCCGGGTGGAGATTCATGCTTCGCTGGCCGCGGCTGTTCCCGGCGCATGCAGTCTTCGTGTGGATGGCCCGGGCTGGGCGGAAACGCTGCCACTGAACAACGCGTCCCCGCAGCCGCTGGCGCACAGCCTGGACCTACCGCCCGGCACATCCTTCATCCAGTTTAGGAGTAATTGCCGGCGGCTTCTCGTGACCGCCGATCCACGCCCGCTGGTGTTCCGTATCGACAATTTCCGCGCGGCCCTTGCGAATGCGCCTCCCATGCCCGAACTGGCCTGGAGCGGGGGTTTCTATCCGCTCGAAAAGGAACGGAGCAGGACATGGCGCTGGTGCTCTTCATCGGGCGAACTGATACTCCGCAACCCCGGGGCCGCCATCGAAACTGTGATCCGCATGATCGTGGCCTCCAGCCAAGCCATGCCGCCGCCCCTTTCGATCACCGGGCCGGGATTCGCCGATTCGGTGACGATCAGCCCGGCCGGCACTGAGTTCTCCAAGCGCTTCCTGGTCCCCCAGGGCAGCTCGGCGATCCACTTCTCCAGTCCGGCAGCACCTCTGACTGCTCCGAACGATTCTCGCAAGCTGGTTTTTCGCGTGGAAGATCTACGCTACGGAGAGCCCCTGCTGACGCCGCACCTGATCGATGCGAACTGAAGCTGGGTTAGAATCGCGGCGGGAGCCTGTTAGACTGGTCCCATGTCGATCTCCGTGGTAGTGCCCGTATATAACAGCGAGGGCACTCTCGGCGCGCTGGTGAGCCGTTTGGGGACCGTTTTGGAGGCGACTGGCGATCCATACGAATTGATCCTGGTCAACGATGGCAGCCTGGACCGGAGCTGGGAGATGGCATTGCAAATGACCGCTCAACACGACTGGATCATGGTAATTAACCTGATGCGCAATTACGGGCAGCATAATGCCCTGCTGTGCGGCATACGGGCGGCGCGATACGACACGATCGTGACCATGGACGACGATTTACAGAACCCTCCCGAGGAGATCCCCAAGCTGTTGGCCAAGCTCGAAGAGGGATACGATGCGATCTACGGCACTCCGGTACGGCAGCAGCATGGTATCTGGCGGGATCTTGCCTCGTCCGCGACCAAACTGGCCTTGCAGGGAGCTATGGGTGTGCAGACGGCACGCCAGGTAAGCGCGTTCCGGGCATTTCGCACGCGGGTGCGGGAGGCGTTCGCGGGCTATCGTGGGGCGTTCGTCTCAATCGATAGCTTGCTGACCTGGGGAACTACCAAGTTTGGGGCCGTCACGGTGCGGCACGAACCGCGCACGGTAGGAGCCTCCAACTATACGTTTCGCAAGCTGCTGGCGCATTCGCTGAATATGATGACCGGCTTCAGCACCTTGCCGCTGCGCTTCGCCACATACATCGGTTTTGCCTTTACGCTGATCGGACTGGCTGTGCTGGCAGTGGTGATCTTGCGGTATTTCACGGCAGGCGACAGCGTGCCTGGTTTTCCGTTCCTGGCCTCTATTATCGCCATTTTTTCCGGCGCGCAATTATTTGCATTGGGCATCTTCGGCGAATATCTGGCGCGCGTGTTCCTGCGAATTACCGAAGCGCCGCCGTACATCGTGCGGGACGCGGTGAATCCAAGCGGTCGCGCGCTTCCGGCATCTAAGGAGGGTTCCTCCCGGAGTTCACGAGGAGCGGCACCGTAAATGGACCAACCAGCCAGCGCGTTAAACCCCGGCATGTGTGAATACCTCGATTGGGATTCGCGGTTTTTCGGACTACGGATCGCGCGCTTGAACGAATCCCGCCTCACTTCCGCCAGTGTGACGTGCGCGCGGAGTTGGTGCCGGGAGAATCAAATCGACTGTCTTTACTTTCTCGCAGACTCCGACTGCGCCGAGACGGCGGCACTCGCGCGGGCCAATGCTTTTCAACTCGTCGATATCCGGCTCACGATGGAGCGCCGTTTGGACAGCGCATTTGGCCCGGTGTCCGTGGTGCGGCCGTTTCAACCCGCGGATGCCGCTAGGTTGCGCGCAATCGCGCGCGTGAGCCATCGGGATTCACGCTTCTACTACGATGCGCAATTCGCACGGCCGCGGTGCGACGCTCTATATGAGGCGTGGATCGAGCGCAGCTTTGCGGGGTGGGCGGATGCCGTTCTGGTCGCCGAGTGGGATGGCGCGCCGGCTGGGTATATTTCGTGTCATCTGGCTCCTTCAGGGGTGGGCTCGATCGGTCTTTTTGCCGTGGCCCAGGAGCATCGCCGAAGAGGTCTGGGCCGGCAACTGGTTGCCGCTGCGCTAGGGTACTTTGGCCAAAATGGAATGAACCAGGCCACCATTGTTACGCAAGGGCGCAATGTGGCATCGCAACGCATCTACCAAGGCTGTGGTTTTCTTACTCAGTCTGTACAACTTTGGTACCACTGCTGGTTTGGGGCGGAGCCTGCGGCATGAATACTTATCGCATTCCATTCAATAAACCCGGCCTGGTTGGCAACGAGCTTCGTTATATGGCGGATGCCATCGCGTTCGGCCATAGCGCGGGCGATGGCAGTTTTACGGCCAAATGTCACGCGTTTCTGGAGAACGCTCTGGGTGCGCCGCGGGTACTGCTCACGACCTCGTGCACGCACGCACTCGAGATGGCGGCGTTGTTGCTGGAGCTTGCCCCTGGCGACGAGGTGATTCTTCCCTCATTTACATTTGTTTCAACGGCGAACGCCTTCGTGCTTCGCGGGGCCAAGCCGGTTTTCGCCGATATTCGGGAAGATACGCTGAATCTCGACGAGAGACAGATTGGAGACCTGATCACTCCGCGGACGAAGGCGATCGTGCCGGTGCATTACGCCGGGGTGGGCTGCGCCATGGAGACTATATTGGAAGCCGCCGGGCAGCATGGAATAGCCGTGGTGGAGGACAACGCGCACGGATTGTTTTCGCGCTACCGGGGCCGCTACCTGGGGACGTTCGGCGGCCTGGCCACACAAAGCTTCCACGAGACCAAGAACATCATTTGCGGCGAAGGGGGGGCACTGGTGATTAACGACCACCGGTATGTGGAGCGGGCCGAGATCTTGCGCGAGAAAGGCACTAATCGCAGCCGGTTTTATCGCGGCCAGGTCGACAAGTATACGTGGGTGGATATAGGCTCCAGCTACTTGCCCTCCGATATCCTGGCGGCGTTCCTGTACGCGCAACTCGAAAAGCACGAATGGATTCACTCGCGCCGTTGCCGGACCTGGAACCGTTACTGGCACGGCTTGGAGGACTGGGCGGCGCAACGAGGGGTGCGGTTGCCGTGCGTACCGCCGTTATGCGAGCACTCCTATCATATGTTTTTTCTAGTCATGCCGTCGCTTGCGGAGCGGCAAGGCCTGATCGAGCACCTGAAGCGCCGCGGCATTCTCAGCGTTTTCCACTATTTGCCGCTGCACTTGTCGGCTATGGGGTTGCAGTTTGGCGGGAGACCGGGCCAGTGTCCGGTGACCGAGCGGATCAGCGACCGCCTGTTGCGGCTCCCTTTTTACAACGACCTCACCGAGGCTGAACAGGATGAAGTGATCGAGGCGATCCGCTCGTTCGAAATGGCCCCATGACCGGCGGCTATGACCCATCCCACTTCGCGCCTTTGGTAGCGATCGAGGACCGGCACTTTTGGTTTCGGGCGCGCAATCGGATTATTTCGCTGCTGGCCAAGCAGGCGGTATCGGAATTTGCAGCGGGCTATCGGGTACTCGAAGTGGGATGCGGCGATGGTAACGTGTTGCGCTTTCTGGAGAAGGCCTGTCCGGACGGGGTGGTGGTGGGGATGGATTACTTCCGGGAGGGCCTCGCTTACGCGCGCGGCCGTTGTTCCTGCCCGCTGGTGCAGGGCGACCTGAAACTGCCGCCGTTTGGCAAGACGTTCCACCTGATCGGGATGTTCGACGTCCTGGAGCATCTCCCCGACGACCGGCAAGTGCTCAACGATCTTTGGCGGATACTGGATGCGCAAGGCATGTTGATCTTAACGGTGCCGGCCGGCCCTGCGTTGTGGAGCGTTTTCGATGAGGCATCCGGCCACTGCCGGCGATACCGGAAGGAGGATCTGGAACAGAAGCTGCGGGAGTGCGGATATATGGTTGAATACCTCACTCCGTACATGGCGGGCATCTACCCGCTGGTGTGGCTTAGTAGGCGGCTCGGCAAACGTAGCGGGCCAGACGGGATGGCGCGGGCGGTCGAACGCGATTTGCGAATAATTCCGGGGTTGAATGGGATGCTGTCGGTTGTTTTGTCGCAGGAGATCCGGTGGATTCGCCGCCGCCGGGGATTGCCGATCGGCACGTCGCTATTAGCGGTGGCCCGGAAGGCGTGACGGTTTCACGGCGATACCAACGCGTGCCAGCCAGGACTGCCGGCGGAATTCAACCACGCCCACCCCTGCAGCGTCGCACCTTGCGCGCCGCCGTAGTAATTCACGGTGACCTGACCGGTGGTATTGTTTTGCCAGACCAGATCGGGGGTTCCGTTCCCGTTGAAGTCGCTCGCTCCCACCACCGTCCAGCCGGGATTCCCGCTGGCGTTCAGCCAGTTCCAGCCGGTCATGCTGGCGCCGCCTGTTCCGCCGTAGTAATTCACGGTCACCTGGCGGGTGGCGTCGCTCTGCCAGATCAGATCGGGCACGCCATCGCCATTCATGTCGGCCGCGGCGACCACCGTCCAGCCGGGATTCCCGGTGGCGTTCAGCCAGTTCCAGCCGATTATGGTGGCACCGCCTGTTCCGCCGTAATAATTCACGGTGACTTGGCGGCTGGTGTCGTTCTGCCAGATCAGATCGGGCACGCCATCGCCGTTCATGTCGGCCACAGCCACCACAGTCCAGCCGGGAACCCCGGTGGCGTTCAACCAGTTCCAGCCGATCACGGTTGCGCCCCCGACTCCGCCGTAGTAATTCACGGTTACCTGCCGGGTGGCGTCGTTCTGCCAGATCAGATCGGGAATGCCATCGCCGTTCATGTCGGCCACAGCTACCACCGTCCAGCCGGGGACCCCGGCCGAGTTCAGCCAAACCCACCCGACCATAGTGGCGCCGTTGTAGTAGTTGGCGGTCACCTGGCGGGTGGTGTTGTTCTGCCAGATCACTTCGTTTGCGCCCGCCGCCGATACAATGAACGGCGCCGACGTCAACAACGCTCCGTTCCAGTAGATGTTCACATTCCACGCCCCCACCATCGGCCGGGGCGCCCCGGAGATGTTCATGGAATCCCAGAAGCACTGCATGCCGCTGCCGGCGGCAGTCAACGAATGACTCTGATATATCCCTCCGAATGGCGCAGACCAGTCCACCCTGGCCACATCGCCTACTGAGACGTTCCCTACCAGAAACCACACCATAGCGGCAGAGTCGCCGATCAGAAAGCCGCCGACCGGAGGCGGAGTTGCGCAATTGGCCGGAGCGGAAGCCGTAGAGAGCACCAATTGCTGAAGCTGTACAGTGGGCGAATTCTGTGCGATTGCCACTGTTTGTTGCGCAGGCGCGACGGTCATCAACGGGTTTGAGTTTAGAACGGTCACGGTCATAATGACTTGTCCGCCCGCCGCAATCGACGCCAGGTTTGCCCAAATGTTCGTGATGCGCAAAGTGATGTTGGCCGATGGTCCGGGGGCGGCGAACGATATCCCTTGAAAGAGAATCGCATTGTTTCCGCTCG
>Ga0070761_10000235_pt1 | contig 36992 bp, 39 predicted proteins | sample HubBroMetageREF1_FD_66724 | JGI IMG/M metagenome (GOLD analysis project Ga0070761, IMG submission 66724) | Reference soil microbial communities from the Hubbard Brook experimental Forest, New Hampshire, USA - Hubbard Brook CCASE Soil... | ecosystem: Environmental > Terrestrial > Soil >... | reverse complement strand
CTTCGCCCACGAAATCAACCTGACCCGGAAGGTGGCAAGCCGGCCAGGGGGCCGGCTGCGGACCAGGGGGTCCGCCCCACAACTAATGCAGACCGCCCACATTAGTCAGACCACCTCGACGGTAACCGGGGCGAACGCACGCCGTCCCAGGCTCACGCCAATCTCATGGCGTCCCGGTGGTACGGTGTCCGGCAGGAAGATGTCAAATTCATAGCGCTGTTGCACGGGGTCGGTACAAAAGGTCCTGGCGTCAATGGGGGCGCCATCGATGGCTGCGTGGAACCGCTCCGGATCGGACACCTCTTCCATGGCGACCTTGATGGTACGGCTGACGATGCGCGCGCCGGAGAGCAGATTGACGCCGTCGGACACCGCACAAATACGCGGCACGGCGGGTCCGGGCGGGATCACCCGCATCCATGCCGTAGCCGTGAGCGGCTGGCCCAGCCACAGCACTTCCACCGGGACCAGCCCCGTGCGGCAGCCCGCGGGCACCGCCGCATTCAACTGCACCATGCCGTCCCACTCGGGCGCGCTAAGACAGGTAAGCACCGCCGGGCGGCCCTCGATTCTCACTTCCAGACCGATCAAGTCGCAGTCGCAGGGCAGGTCATCGAGCCAAATCGCGGCAAAAGCCCGCGCGCCGGAGGCCGGCACGAGTTGGTCGCCGGTAAGGGCGTTGCTGATAGCCCGTATGCGCGTCGCAGGCCGTTCAGCGGGGCGCAATCCGGCGCGCCATCCCGGAGGCTGCTTGCGCCAGGTGGTCCACATGTATTGCGTCGAGACGCCATCGAGAGCCAGCAGTTGGAAATCGTGACGGAGCACAAAATCCACGATCTCCGCGGCCTGGATGCGCACACCTTCCCACGTAGTATATCGCGCAGAGGTTTCGGGCAGCCCGTTAATCTGGCACTTCAGAATGCCGCCGGGCTTGAGCACCCGCCGAACATCGGTGAGGTAGCCGAGCACGACCTCGCGGCTGGGGATGTGCTGGAACACCGCGTAAGAGTAGACGAAATCGAAGGACTCATCGGGAAACATCGAGAGGTCGGATTTCCCGGTGTGATGTACATGCGCGTGCGGAATGCCGCGCAGCCTTTCGGCGGCCAGCCGGATCATTTCGTCGGAGATATCGATACCATGGATCTCCGCGAACTCTCCGCTCAGCGGAAGCATGAGGCGGCCCGGCCCGCAGCCGATTTCGAGGGCCCTGAGGCCATTGGGGAGCGGCTGGCCGGGAGGGCGCAGACGCTTTAGTTCGCCCCGCAGTGCGCGCACCACATCCGCGGCGGTAGAGAGAAACTCCGCATCGTCCTGTTCGCGCCGCCCGAAGGCCACGTAATAGTGCGGATCTTCGCGAGCCCGGTTGTTCCAGTCCTGGCGCATGCGGTCGAGCACATTGGAGTCGGCCATGCCTACCCGGTATTCTATCCATAATGGCGATTGTTTTTCGGCAGGTGGTTTGCGCGCCGTTCGCGGGGCTGGATGCGGTGGCGCCGGACGGCGCAATCGTCGGCGTGATCGGGGAGAACGGTTCCGGGAAGGGTTGTCTGCTGCGGCTCGCGGCGGGGCTGGCGAAACCGCTTTCCGGCGCGGTGGAAGCGGGCGATTCGCGCCGGTGGCTAGGGCTGGACCCACCGCCGGATGGTGTGCTGGACCTTTCGCCGGTCGCGGTGCTGGCGATGGAGCACACCCTGGCGCGTCACGATGCTTTGGTGCGGCAACGCGCGGCGATGGCGCTCGACCGGCTGCGCCGCGCGGGAACCACCGTGCTGCTGGTTTCGCACGAAGAGGACTTGCTACGCCATCTCTGCGACGAGATCTGGTGGCTCGACCAAGGCAAGTTGGCTGGCCGGGGCGATCCGGCGGAAATGTTGGCTGCATACAACGGCCACATCGTGCGGCGCATTCGCGCGTGGGGCGAAACGGTTACGGCGCAGCTCAATCCGCGGCTGCGACGGGGCGACGGCCGCGCTGAAGTCGTGCATCTGGAACTGCGGGGCGAATTGGGCCAGCCGACCGCCGTCCTGCGCAGCGGCGAACTGGCCGTGGCGCACGTGGAGGTGCGCTTCCTTGATGCTGTGCCGGACCCTGTGGTGGGGCTGTTGATCCGCAGCCGGGCGGGCATGAATGTCTACGGCACAAATACGGAACTGGAGGGGTTGAAGCTGGGACCGCGCGCCGCGGGCGACGTGCTGCGGCTTACCTTCGCATTCCGCTGCGAGCTGTGCGCGATGGAATACACGCTGACTGTGGCGTCGCACGACCCGGATGGCGTGGGACACGATTGGCTGGATGACGCCATCGCCTTCGCCGTGGCCGACAGCCGGTATACCGCGGGAGTGGCGAATTTAAGGGCCACGGTGCGTATCGGGACATAGTGGAGGCGGGGGTGCTGCGGGCCACAGTCGAAAACATCCCGTGGGGCAGACCATCGTTTCTTGTGGTCTGTCTTCCAGCGCCTCCGGCGCGCGCAATTTCATGAAACAGTGGGGCGGCCAATCTTGGCCGCAGCCGGCTTTTAGCCGGCTTGGCCGCCTGAAAGGCGGCTGCGGGCACAATTGCCCGCCCTACGGTGCGTTTTCGACGGTGCCCCACAACACTACACTATCGAAAAGATGTTGGCCCAGCCTAAACCCACCCCATACGCGCGCGCAACGACAGGATATGCGCCAAGTGGTGGTCGCCGTGCCAGGCATACAGCGCCAGGTTGCGATCCAGCGTGACCGGGCCCAGTTCGGAATGCAGGAACGTACGCGCGAAATCCGCGGGCGTCATGGAGCGCAGCAGCAGCACCCAGCGGCGATGCAGCGATTCGAGCAGCGCGAGCGAAACCTCGACAGGCGCCGTGCGCGAGTCGAAAAGCTCCGCCCAGGCCGCTTCATCATATCCTTTGGCGCTGGGGGTATCTTCTGTTAGCGCCAGCCGGAAACGGCAGTAACTGTTGACATGGCTATCGGGGACGTGGTGGACCACTTGCCGGACGGTCCAGCCGCCGGGGCGATAAGGCGTGTCAAGCTGCTCCGGGATTAAGCCTTCCACGGCCTCGCGCAGGCGCGCCGGCGTGGTTTCGATGCGGTCGATAAAAGCGCGGCGCTGTTCTTCCGTGCTCTCGCCGGCGTAGGTGAAGCGGCCGATGGGATAGCGGAGATCGGTCATAGTACCCAGCCTATCAGACATGCGCCGCGCGGTTTCGAGACCGATCCCGCGCGATGTCACGGCCGGCTGCGGGCCATGGCAAGCTGGATTTGCTGCGCCACCCGAATCGCGCCGATCTCGATTTGCTCCATACTACAGAAAATAACGCATGCGGTACCCTTGCATCGCGGGCCGGCATCGTGCAGAATGGCCTAGATGAAGACGAATCGACTGTACCTCCCGATCTTGCTCGCCGCCATAGCGCTCGCCGCGGCGCCAGGCCCCGCATGGGCCGCCACGGGCACGATTTCCGCCAACCCGAACCCCTGCCAAATCGCGCCCGGCGCGCACGACTGTACGACGTATGTGACCTGGTCGACGCAGGGCGCGCAACATGCCCGCGTCTTTGTGCGGGCCGAAGGCAAGGGCGGAACTCCGGAGAAGGAGTTCGGGAATGGAACGGCCTGCGCAAAATGCGGGGCGAGCTGGATCGAGGCGGGGGATCGGTATATCTTCACCCTCGTGGACTTCTCGACCGGGACGCGGGGTGCGGAACTGGCCACCGTTACGGTTACGGCGGTGAATGGGCCAGGCGCAAGGACGGACGATCGCTCGGGTGTCATTAGCGCCACGCCGAACCCCTGCCGCATCGAGCCGGGCAAGGCCGATTGCACCACCTATCTAAGATGGTCCACCACGGGCGCCGAACATGCTCAGGTCTGGGTGAAAACAGAAGGTGCGAAGCCCTCGCCGGAGAAAGAGTTCGGCACCGGCCGCACCTGTGAAAAGTGCGGGGCGAGTTGGATCGAAGCTGGAACGCGCTATCTTTTTACTTTGTACGATTTCTCAACCGGGAACCGCGGCCGGGCGTTGGCTTCGGTGGTGGTCACTGCAATCAAGTGAGCTACTAGGCAGCCGCTGGCATTCTAATGGCTAAGAGAATCGCAATTGTGGAAGACGAAGCGGAACTCGCCGCCTTGCTGGACTATAATCTGACCCGCGGCGGTTATCAGGCTTACGTGCTCTCCGGGAATAAGGGCGCCTTGAAGGATCTGGAGGCATGGAAGCCCGATCTGATCGTGCTGGACGTGATGTTGCCGGGAGACGATGGGTTCGAGCTTTGCCGCCAGATTCGCCAGTCGCCCATGCTCGCGCGGACGCCGGTGCTCTTCCTGACGGCCCGGTCCGACGAAGTCGATCGCGTGCTGGGGTTGGAGATCGGCGGCGACGATTACATGACCAAGCCGTTCAGCCCGCGCGAGCTGGTCGCCCGCGTGAAGGCCCACCTGCGCCGCGCCGAGCGCGACGAGGGGGAAAACACCGCAGTCGAGGCCGGGCCGTTTAAACTGGACCGCGGCGCTCACCGCGTCTTTCTGCGCGAGCGCGAATTGAATCTGACATCCACCGAATACAAGTTACTGGAGTTCTTTCTGACGCATGCGGGCCGCGCTTACAGCCGCGATCAGCTTTTGGAGGAGGTTTGGGGCCAGCAGCGTTTCGTCACACCGCGGACGGTGGATGTGCACGTCCGGCGCCTGCGGGAGCACATCGAGGCTGAGCCGGATAATCCGCGCTACCTGACTACCGTCCGCGGATTTGGGTACCGGTTCGAAGAACTCTAGGCCTGTCGTTCTTACCGCACGCAGACACGCCGGGAAGCCTGTCCTACCTAAGTAACATTTTTCACCTTTCCAGCGTCTATCATGGCGACTAAGATTAGGAGGAAAGACTCCATGTCGAAGGTTCTGGCTGCCTCCCTGCTGCTCTCACTTCTGGCCAGCGCGCCGCTGCTCCGGGCTCAGGACGATTCGTCCTTCCAGCCCTTCTCTCCCGACCAACTCGATAATCTGCTGGCCCCCATCGCTCTGTATCCCGACCCGCTGCTGGCGCAGGTTCTGCTGGCCGCCACTTTTCCCGACCAGGTCGACGAGGCGGCCCGCTTCTGCCGCGGCGGCGCCAATCCCGACGATATCGACACGCAGCCCTGGGATGTCAGCGTCAAGGCCGTCGCGCACTACCCCACGGTCCTTTATATGATGGCGGACGGACTGGATTGGACCACCGCTCTGGGCCAGGCTTATGTCAACCAGACCGACGATGTGATGGCCTCGGTGCAGCGGCTGCGGCAGGAAGCCCGCAGCGTGGGGAACCTGGTCACCACACCGCAGCAGGATGTGGAAGTCGACGATGGTAACATTGAGATCTGGCCCGCCCAGCCGCAGTATTGCTACCTGCCCATATACGATCCGGGCCTCGTCTACTTCGGTTCCGGGGGAGTGTTCGGAGGGCCAGTCATTACCTTCAGCGCCGGCTTCCCCATAGGTGTCTGGCTAAACTACGACTTCGACTGGCGGCATCGCCGCATTTACTATCATGGCTGGTCGGGAGGGGGCGGCTGGATTGCCCGGTCGCGTCCCTATATCCACACCAACAACATATATGTGAATAATAATTTTAAGAACGTTGTGGTAAATCGGAGTGTCACCGCGCGGGCGGTAAACTACGGTAATCTGACTCGTTATAACAGCGTCCATCACAGCGTGGCTTACCGCAATGCCCGTACCAACGCCGTAGCGAACAATGCCGCGCCAGCCAACCACGTCGATAATAAGATCATCCAGCGGAATGGCAACGTGGACGATCCGCGGATAGATCAATTCCGCGGCCGCGCGGCCGATCGGCCCCCGCCCGAAGCCGAGCCGAATCGTGCCGAACCCAGCCAGCCGGCGCGTGCGCCGGAACAGACGGGCAACTCGGCATTTGGCGCCAACCGCGGTAAGATCGACGCGAAAGCTTCCAGCCAGCGCGGGCAAAGCAGCCGCGCGCAAGCTTCCCATTCCGTGTCGGCAGGCAGGTCGGGTGGCGGCGGGTCTCACGCCGGCGGTGGGGGTGGTGGATCTCACGGCGGTGGTGGAGGAAGACACTGATGAATCCGCAACAATGTTTCGAGACGAAAGATCGCGGGATGTTCCTGCCAGCCGTATTGGCGTTGCTGCTTGCCGCGACCACTCTGGCCGCGCAGAAGGCGGTACCCTCCAACCAAACCCGCTTTGCGGCTCCCGACGATGCCGTCGAGGCGCTGGTGCGCGCAGCCGAGGCGAAGGACCAGGCGGCGCTGACGGCCATCCTCGGCCCGGACCGCGCCAAACTGCAGACTGGCGATCCGGTGGAGGATAACCAGGCGCTGGAGCGCTTCGCCGCCAACCTCGAAAAGTCGCACAAGCTCGAGAAAGCGAGTGACGCTAAGTTTACACTGCTGGTGGGCGAAGACAATTGGCCGTCGCCCATTCCCATCGTCAAAGATGGAAACCAATGGCGCTTTGATACGGCGGCGGGACTCGAAGAAATCCTCAACCGGCATATCGGCGAGAACGAGCTTTCCGCCATCCTCACCTGCCGCGCCTATGTGCTGGCGCAGTGGGAGTATTACACCGAAGCCAACGGTACCGCGCAGGATGGTTTGGCGGTCTATGCGCAGAAGTTCACGAGCACGCCGGGCAAACACGACGGGCTGTATTGGGAAACGCCTCAGGGCGCCAAGCCCAGCCCTCTCGGAAGCCTGGTGGTGCAAGCTCGCGCCGAGGGCTACGCGGCGGGCCAGCCCCGCCCCAGCGGAACGCCGAAGCGTCCGTATCACGGATATTACTTCAGGATCCTGAAGCGCCAAGGCCCGCATGCGCCGGGCGGAAGGTTTGGTTATGTGATCAATGGCAACATGATCGCCGGGTACGCCCTGATCGCTTATCCCGATAAGTGGGCCAGCTCCGGAGTTATGACCTTCATCGTCAACCAGCAGGGCCGTATCTACGAGAAGAATCTGGGCCCGAAAACCGCGGAGCTGGCGGCAGCTATAGTGGAGTACGACCCGGACACGAGCTGGAAGTTAGCTCACGAGTAAGACCGGTTGGAGACCGGCGGATGTTGCCGGAATCGGCCCGGCTATCGCGCAATGGAGCCGGGATCGAGTCCGGTTGCCAGATTGAAGCCTCCTCCGACTGCGCCTACCGCGGCCGTCTTGCGGTCCAGGCCAGTGAGTTGACGCAAGCGGTATACGGCTTCGATGCCGGTGCAGTGCGCGCCCAGCAAATTCTGCAAGCCGAATTCCTTGAGCTTGGACGCGGTCCAGGCCAGTGTCTCGTCACTCGCCTGATAGAGGTGGAAGCCGCCCAGCGCGGCGTAGATGGGCGCCGGCGCGATCCGGGCGCGCGCATAGTCCAGGGTGTTTACGATGCCGGAGTGCCCGCAGCCCGAAACCACCACCAGGCCTTTGTCCGTGACCATGACCAGCGACTGGTCTTCGGGCAGATTGTCCTCCGTAGTCTTGCCATCGGCCAGGCGCAGCATGCGTCCGGGATTCCAATTCTTTTCCGGATACTTGCGCGGGACCGGCCCGGTCAGCCACACGCCGGGAAACAGCTCGCGGATTTGGGTGTACTCGATGAAGGTCCCGCCGGCGCTCTCGTAGTCGCGCTTGGTGGCAATCATGGTGTTGACTTCGCTGGCGCTGCCATCGGTGCGGCTTAGGAAGATGCCGGCGCCGACGTGCGCGCGGGCCAGCGCCGCCGGGTTCGACTTGGCGTATTCGCGGCGGAGCGTGACCAGCCCCGCAGTGTGATCGAGATGATGGTGCGAAAGGATCGCGTCCGGGACGTTGGAGAGATCGATGTGCAGCTCGCGGGCGTTGCGCAACACGGTGTCCGGATGCGCGCCGGTATCGAAGAGGATGCGGTGGCCATCCGCGACCACCAGCGCCGCGAAGCCCCATTCACCATAGCCTTCGTCGGCTGTCAGCATGGTGGACAGGAGACGCACATCCAGGGAAGCTACCTTATCGGCGGCGGAACAGGTAAGGGGTACCGCCAGTAAACAGGCGATCCGTGCGGTTCGGCTGAACATAGCATTGCTACGTTAACACAATCGGGATTGACGCCGTAGACGATGGCGGTTGGATCTGGGCTGGCTCGATGTGGGGTAGGCAATCCTGCCAAGATTGGCCGCCCCACCGAGATGGCACAGTTATTTCGTTACAGACCCTACTGTCCGCGCCACCGACGCTACATGGCGCGGGATTTGCGGACGGGGCGGCCCACTTCAGAGCGGGCCGGCTTCTTCATGGCCTGCGACAGCCGCCGCACCTGGTCGCTGACGCACACCAGAAACATGGGTTGGCGGGCGTTCTTCAGCAGATCGATGATGCGGTCCGGCGCCTCTTCCAGATAGATGGATTTGCCGTCCGTGAGCAGATGGGTTTCCGATTCGCTCTTGAGGGCGTCGCTGAGCCGCTTGCCCATGTCCTTCTGCAGGAAACGCAGCACCCGCCGGATTTTCTGGAGTGAAAACCCCTTCCGCCGCAACTCCGCGATCACGGAGACTTCCAGCACCTCCTGCGCGAGATAAACGCGCTTATGACCGTCCTGGCGCGGGGAAACGACGCTGCGCTCGTCCCACCATTGCAATTGGCGCAGGCTGACGCCACAGATACGGGCCACATCCGTGCTGGTGTATTGGTCGCTGTCGGGAAGAACAGCAGGCCGGAGTTTTTTTGTTTTGAACATTTCGCCCCGCTTTCGGTTTGGGAAAAAATAGCCGCTTTCTGGATTGTACTTTAGTGGCGAGCCGTGTCAATAGGCAATTTCAAGATCTTTTTGCGGGGCAAGCGCGGGGAGCCAGGCCAGGACGCCTGTCGTACTGTGCTAATATAGGGGTTTCCAACCTGAGGTTTTCGTGGCCAGAATCACCCGTAAAGAGTTGAAGACCGACAAGTTTGCGCTCGAAGTCGGGCACACCGTCGATTTTTTTGAAGAACACCAGACCGAGATCGTCCGCTACGGAGCGGCGGCGCTGGCGATTGCCGCAATCGTGGTGCTCGTCGTTTTGTACCGGAATCATCAGCACACCGTGCGCCAGGAGGCGCTGGCGAAAGCCATCGACATACAGGAAGCTCCGGTAGGGCAGGGGCGGCCGGGCACGCCCATCGCTTTTCCCACCCAGGACGCCAAGGACAAGGAAGCCATCAAGGCTTTCAAAGACTTGGCGGCCAAATATTCCGGAACTGACGAAGGCTACATCGCGGAGTATTATTTGGGTTGCATCGCCGCCGACGAAGGCAATCTCGCCGATGCCGGCAAGCGCTTTAGCCTGGTGGCAGATTCGGCGGGCAAGAAGTACGCCTCGCTGGCCAAGCTTTCGCTCGGGCAACTCTACTTCGCGGAAGGCAAGCCGGGGCCCGGCGAACAAACCCTGCGCTACCTGATGGACAACCCAACGGTTTTCGTCTCCAAGGACCAAGCCACCATCGCGCTGGCAAGAATGCTGGCGCCCACCAAGCCTGCCGAGTCGCGCAAGCTGCTGGACCCGTTGCGCGCCAAGCCAGGCCCGGTGAGCCAGACGGCCATCCAGGCATACGCAGAGCTGCCGCCCCAATAGCCCGGCAAGCCATGCTCCGCCATCTCCGGTTTCCGGTGGAACAGAGCGGCGGGCGGCGTTATCCGGAATCCGCGCATCCCTATCGCAACGCGTTTCAGCGGGACCGGGACCGCATCGTGCACGCGCGCGCTTTCCGCCGTTTGGAGGCCAAGACCCAGGTGTTCACGCCCGGCCTTTGCGATCATTTCAGGAACCGCCTGACACACACCATCGAAGTGGCGCAGATCGCGCGCACGGTAGCGAGCGTCCTGGCGCTCGACGAGGATCTGACCGAAGCTCTGGCGCTGGCCCACGACATCGGGCACCCGCCGTTCTCTCACGCCGGCGAGGATGCCTTGGACCACCAGATGAAGCGCTTCGGCGCGCGCTTCGATCACAACCTGCACGCCGTACGCATCGTGGAAAGCTTCGAGCATGGTTACGCGCGATTTCCGGGATTGAACCTCTCGTTCGAAGTGCGCGAAGGCATCGCCAAGCATTCGCGCGATTTCGGCCCGGGCGAGAATCCCGATCTGGAGGAGTATTTGCCAGGCCTGCGGCCGCCACTAGAGGCGCAGCTCATCGACTTGGCCGATGAAATCGCCTACAATACCGCGGATCTGGACGATGCGGTTTCCGCCGGCCTGATACTCCCCGAGGAGGTGGCCGCGGAGGCGCCGGATTACGGGGAATTCCAGGAAGCGGCCGAAACGCAATTTCCGGGAGCGCCCGAGAGCGCACGCTTCCACGAGACTTTGCGCTGCCTGATCGACGCGCTGGTGTCGGGGCTTATCGAAGGCACGGTGCGCAGGGCCGCGGACGCCGGAGCCGCAACGGTGGAAGATGTGCGCCGGCATCCGCAGCGCCTGGCCGCATTTACGCCCGAAACAGAAAGGGCCAATCGCGATTTGAAGCGGTTCCTGCACCGGCGCGTATATACGGCGCCCGCTTTGCGCGAGGAACGCGACCGCGCTGCCGCCATGATCGCCGAACTGTTCGATTTCTTCGTGCAGTATCCCGGGAAGCTGCCCGCGCCGCACAGCGAATTGATCCCCGCCGAACCCGCCTATCGGGTGGTCTGCGATTATATCGCGGGTATGACGGATGGATTCTTTTTGCGCACGTATCGGCAGATGCTGGGGCGAGCTTAGCTCGCCTTGGGCCGGCCAGGAGGCCCGTCCTACTGCACTGCCAGCGTTACTCCGGATTGCGCGCTTACGCCTCCGATAGTTACTGCCAGCGGCACGCTGGGGCCGGGCGTGACGCTCTGCGGCACCTGCACGGTGATCTGCGTCAAGCCTGAAATCAGATACGGCGCGGCGCCCGCGTAGGCGACGATCGGGCAGGGAACGCCTCCCATGGCGACGGTGACGGTGTTGGGGGGCAGCGTGGGATACGGCGCGGTGACCAGCAAGCCATCCACACTGCCCGGCGTGGTAGCGCCTGCGCCGGTCAGGTAGATATCCACGTAACCGCCGCGCGCGGCGGGATTCGCCGCGGTGTTTAAGCTATAGTCGATGTTATTCAGAATCGCGCCTGAACCGGTTCCCGAAGCGTTGGCCGTGAACAAGCCGGGCGCCGCAGCGGCTACCGGCAGCGAGACCGGGGCCGAAACCCCGCCCAGATATTCCACCTGCAGGGTAGTGGTGGATTGGCCGGCGACCTCGTAGGGCACCACCGCGTTTACTTGCCCGGCCGAGGCATAGACGATGGGCGCCGGCGCGCCGTCGAACAGGACGTGCACTCCCGCCAACGCGTTCGCTACCAGATATGGATTGGTGAGTTCCAGGTCGACGCCGGCGGCCGGACCGAGCGCCGTTCCATAGAGCGCCACAATTTCTCCCGGAGCCACTGCGCCCGCGGCGTAGCTTGCGGCATTGGCTACTCCCGCAGCGGGCAGCGCGGGCTGGGCGTTCGACAGGCGCAAGAGGGCCGCGCCATAGCCCGGCAGCGTGACCTGCATCTGCGCGGCAGGAGTGAGAGATTGCGGAACGGGGCCGCCCGGTAGCGGCGTGGAAACATCCAGCGTGACCAGCGTGGCCGAGGTGAATGTGCCCAACGCCGAAAGATCCAGTGCGAAGGTGCGCGGCGCGCCGGCGCCGTTATCGTCGAAGTTGGCGGTGCTATTACCGTTGGCTGCGGTGGGCGTAACAGGCGCGAGCGCGTAGTTGGACATCAGGATGGCCACCGACCCATCCGCGTTGCGCGCCGCCATCGTCTGGGTATCGAATTGAAGTCCGCCGCTGCCCAACCAACCATTCGCCAGGTCGGGCGCACAGCAGCCCGTGGTAGTGGTTTGCAGGATGTCCTGGCCGGGTGGTTGGGGGAGCCAGTGAGAGAGATAGTAATCCACCCAGTAACTGAGTTGCAGATTGTAGGGTGGGCCCCCCGACGCACTGCCAATCTCGCCATACTGCTGGTCGGTGCCGAAACTCCAGTGGTAGAGGGCTTGGGCGCCAACCTCGCCCAATTGCTCGAAGACCAGGGAGCGCCAGGCGGCGAAGAAAGGACTGCTGCCGCGCGTATCGAGCACAAACTTCTTCGGCGGGTTGCAGGCGCTGATTCCATTGCCGGCGTCATAGTCGGCGTTCACATTGTTCTCGGTGATCCAAACGGGCACGCTGGCCAGCGCGGGATTGACGGCTAACTCGGCGTACATGGTTTGTACCTGGCTGGCAAAGTCGGGAATAGTCGCGAAGATAGACTGGTCGTAGGTGGTCTGGTCGCAGGTGGAGTAAAAATGCTTGGCCACCACATCCACCTGAGCTGTGACTCCCGCCACGAAGGGTGGCAGGTAAGTATCGGGAGCCCCCGCAAGTTCGACGGCCACGAACTTGATGGACGGATCCGCCTGGGCCATCAAGGGCACCGCCGTGTTGTACAGCGTCACGTACTGCGCGGCAGTTACACCGTTGCCGTCGGGTTCGTTGAAGATGCCCCAATAAGTGACGGGGTAAGGCGTGGGGCTTTGATAGTGCTGTCCGGCGTCGGTGAATCCGCCTGTATTGTAGTAACGGACGATATTGGCGCACATCTGGGCGAAAGCCGGGATGCTGGCGGGAAGGATCTGGCCCTGGGAATTGCTCAGATAAGCCGGAGCCGTACCGATCTGGAACTCGGGGCTGTGGTCGGCGGCGCCCTGTATGGGGGTGAGCATGGTGTCGAGCTCCGTGAAATTCCAGGTGTCGGGGGCGGTCAGCGGAATGCCATCGGAAATTACTTGCACCCGCGTGTGAAATGGATTGAGGGCCGTCAACTGGGCGGGGGCGTTGGGCGCTCCGCTGAAGAATTGGTAGCTGTAGCCTGCCAGTTGAAACGAGGTGGACATGGCCATCTGCAGGCGGCCGTTGACACCAACCGAGGTGTCGGTTTGATTGGAGACTTGGACATTGACGGTGGTGGATTGTGCCGCCGCTGTGGCGGCGGCGAATAGGGCAATCGCAGACAGGCGGGTTTTGGGGATAGGTAAGGGACACTTCATGGTGCTTGCCTCCATGGGTAAATGTATCAGGTGTGGGGGCAGGCTCGCAGCCTGCGGCGGGCCTCGCTACGCGAACGCCGATAACGGGAATGGCTGGGTGGCCGCCTTCCATGCAAGCTTGGAAAACTGGCTGGGAATACTGGGCATCAAAGCCCGGATCTGGCGGGACCGGAGGCTCGGTGGCGGCGATGTCTTCTCCGGCGAGATACTCGAGCAGTTGAAGCAATCCGGCCCTCTGATTTCCATCCTCTCGCCCAACGGCATGCGTTTGAACTGATGCGAGAAAGAGCGCCAGAAGTTCGAGCAGTACTCCGCGGCGAACGGCGGCTTTCGCATGGGAACCGTAGTGCGCGCTCAAGGTGGTGATGACGCCGGCCGACCATGACGCTCACCAAGCCATCTTCGGAAGTATCGGTTACGGATTCTTCGGGAGGGACCTCCAGACCGGCCGTTACGATCGCTATCTCCCGTCGGAAGACAGGTTCAAAAAGGAGGTCGACGGCTTGGCCCAAGAGATCAAAGGGATTCTCGATAAGCTCGGCCCCGCCGATTTGCAACTCGCCAAGCCCGCCATTTACGTTGCCGAAGTCTCGCCCGATCTGAGCCGGACCGCAGCAAAATCGTCGGCCCGACTGCGGTTTTTCCGATGAGAAAGTTTCCGTCCTTTGGCAACGATCTTCTCAAATGCCCAAAGACAGCCCCGCTGGCCGGATCGCCGTGCCCTCATTCATCGAGCGCCGCATCTATGTCGTCCGCGGCCGGAAAGTTATGCTCGACAGCGACCTGGCCGAGATCTACGAAGTGCCGACTAAACGCCTCAATGAGGCCGTGAAACGTAACCTGGCCCGCTTCCCCGAAGACTTCATGTTTCGACTCAGCGGCGAGGAACTGGCCGATTGGAGGTCGCAAATTGCGACCTCCAATCCTTCTGCGAAAATGGGGATACGTCGACCGCCCCATGCCTTCACCGAGCACGGCGTGGCCATGCTCTCCGCGGTGCTCACGAGCGGCCGCGCCGTACAAATGAGCATCCTCATCGTGCGGGCTTTCGTCAAACTCCGCGAACTGGCGGCCACAAACGGGGACCTGGCAGGCAAAATCGAACAGATTGAAGCCGCTCAAGAGCAACACGTGCATACACAGCAACGGCAAGGCCGCATCCTGGAGCAGCACGCTTCCGTCCTGGTCTCCGTAGTCCAGGACGTACAGAGACTCAAGAATCCGCCAATTACGCGCGCCATCGGCTTTATCCCCCGCAGCCCCAGGCAGAAGTAGCGCCTGTAAGCGGCTACTTCGCGAGTTTTCTCCGCAGACCCTTCATGATCCGTTCGGCCAGCCTTCCGAAGGGCTGGTCGGTTGAGACATAAGTCCAGGTTGCGCCGCGCTCGAGTCGTTCTCCGTTCGGGAAATGGATCGCGCCATCCCGGATTTCGGCGGTCTCCAACGCCTCCGCAATCTCTTCTTCCAGGCACGCATGCAGATCCTCATAAATGGCCCGCTCCCCGGTCAGGAACTTATGCAGCGGGTTCCCTCCGGTCCACGAAGCCCAATGGATGCCGCCCTTCAATTCGGCGACGTTCGCCAGGTAGTCGGCCCAGAGATCGTCTATGACCGCGAGGGCTAACTGGCGCCCGGCCTCGTCCAGCGCATCTTTGCCGGCGTCTCGAATCAGTCCGGTGTATTGTTCTTCGGTTACCAGCGAGCGGAGACTCCAGCCGGGCGATAGCAGAACCTCGCGGCGCAAGGCGTATATTTCGCGGCGGTGGTGTTCCACGATACCCTCGTATTTCCAGAGCGTCTCCCGAATCTCAAGACTCTGGCTTTCGGCCGTGCGCTGCACGCTGTCGATATCCGGGTTCTCCGCAATTCCGAAACGCACCAGCAGGTCGTCGTCGAGGCAGATGAAAAAGCGGGACGAGCCCGGGTCGCCCTGCCGTCCGGCACGGCCGCGCAGTTGGTGGTCGATCCTCCGCGCTTCGTGACGCGTCGTGCCGATGACGTACAGACCGCCCAGTGCCACCACCTTCTCGCGGTCTTTTGGCGGATTGCCTCCCAGCAAAATATCGGTGCCCCGTCCCGCCATGTTCGTGGAAACCGTGACTGCCCCGAGCGCGCCCGCCCGGCCGATAACCTCCGCTTCCACTTCGTCGTTCCGCGCATTCAGGACCGCATGCCGAATGCCGGCCATCCGCAGGCGGCCGCTCAATAGCTCCGACTCCTCCACACTTGCCGTTCCCACCAGAATCGGGCGCCCGGTCTCGTGCACCCTTCGAATTTCTTCCACCAGCGCTCGATTCCGCGCTTCCTTATCGGCATAGACCACATCGGGAAGATCTTCACGAATTACCGGCCGATTCGTCGGGATCGCTTTTACCGGCAGATTGTATATCTTCCGGAACTCTTCGGCTTGGGTCGCCGCGGTGCCGGTCATACCGCAGATTCCCTCATACAGTTGCGTCAGGCTCTGCACCGTAATCGAACCGAGGATGCGTCCCTGCGTCTGCAGCCGCAGGCGTTCCTTGGCTTCGACTGCGCACTGCAACCCGGCCGGCCATCGGCGGTTCTGGGCGATGCGGCCTTTGAACTCATCCACCAATTCGATGCAGCCTTCCTTGACCACATAGTCCACGTCGCGTTTGAGCAGCGCATGCGCATGCAGCGCGTCCTGCGCCGCGGTCAGAAAGCGGAGGTTTTGTGCATCGAACAAACTGCCGCAACCGAGGGATCCTTCCACCCGCAGGATGCCGGCGTCGGTCAACTGCACGTTGCGGGCGAAATCGTCGAGCGCGTAGTGTATGCCAGCCTGAAGGCCGGCCATCGACGCGTCGACGCGGTATGCCAGCGCGGCATCTTCGGCCACGCCGCCTGCGATGACCAGCGGGATGCGCGCTTCGTCGATCAGGATGGAGTCCGCCTCGTCGATGACCGCAAATGCCAGCGGCCGCTGGACCAGTTCTTCAGCGGTTCGGGCCAGTCCGTCCCGCAGGTAATCGAAGCCCACCTCATTCGCAGTCGCATAGGTTGCATCGCAGAAGTACGCGGCGCGCCGCTGCTCGGCAGGCATATTCTGCGAGATATGCGCGACGGAGAGTCCGAACCAATCGTAAATCCCGCGCATCCACGCGGCGTCGCGGCGGGCAAGATAGTCGTTGGCGGTCAACACATGCGTGCCGCGGCCCTTGCGCGCGCACCAAATCGCGGCGGGCACGGCGGCCAGCGTCTTGCCCTCGCCGGTCTGCATCTCCGCGATCTCACCGTGTTGCATGGTCAGCGCGCCGAGGATCTGCACGTCGAACATCTGCAATCCGAGTACGCGGGTGGCAATCGCCGCCGCCAGCGCAAACGTTTCGACAACATCGGCGTCGCGGCGCAACCCTCTCGCCGCGGACTTGAGTCGATCGTCGGTTAGCTCGCATAGCTCTTGCCGCCGCCGGGTAATTGCCTGTAGTTGTTCTTCGGACTCGCGATCTCCAAGTCCAAAGAGGCGCAGTAAGTTCCTGAAAGACACGGCCCCTCCTATTCGTTATCGTTGCGTTGTTTGCGATTACGAGAAGAGAGAGGGGGCGGGAGGCGGCCGTTGGAACAAAACCGTGGCGTCCGGCTCGGGCCTGGTGCGTGCCAGGTATGTAAGCGCAGGCTCCCGGACCTGTATGTTCGCCCGAATGCTAGGGCCTTTCCGAGGGGTCTGTTGCTCGGCCTCGGAACGGCACACGATCTCAATGGCGGCTGCCACACGGACAGACGGCACGGCCGCCTGCGTCGCGAGCAGCGCAAGCAGCGCGGCGAATACATACTTCGCTACAGCTCGTGCCATTCCTTCAGCATCTCACAAATCGAGTTGCCGTACACGTGGCGAGTCAAGTGGCTTCACTGATCGTCGTTGACAATCCGCCGTTCCCAAAGGCGCTACGCTCGCAGGTAAACCGGCGTGCATCCCTTTGACGCACCCGGCGCCCGAGCCGCGGGTGCCGGCTTCAAAAACAACTTGACCTCCAGGCGCTGCCCCTCGCAGTCGAACACCACTACGTTCCAGGTTTCGTTGCCGAAGCTCTTGGCAAGAAAGTTCGTGCCAAAAATAGCTGTCGGGATGCTCATCCCCATAGGTCCGAGCGATCTCTCCAGCGCCGTTTTTACATTACCCAGGATCATGTTGGCGATTTCCGCCACGGCGTCCAGGACTTCGGCGTCCACCACCGCATATTCGGCCATCAACATCCGAGAGGCGATCCGGCAGGCAAACTCGGCCGAGCACGATGTCGTGCCGGTGCCGGTCCATTGGCCGGCCATTCCGATCAGGCAGATCACCCCATCCAGGGGGTGCGATGGGCCTTTATCGCAATAAGACTCTGCGAAATGGAGTGCGGTGCCCAACATAGTTGAAAAAACTTCTTCCGCGGCGGCGCGAATCTCGCAAACGATTTGATCGCTGTCAATCATGGGTATGTTCCAGGTATCGGCGAAACCTGGCCGAACTTTATTGACGTGGTATATGCGGCCGTCGCTGGCTGGCGCCGTAAAGGAAAGCCGGTCCTGGGACGATAGTAGGAAGGTAGCATGGCCTTGAACATTCTAGTCGTGGACGATTCCACCGCCATCCGGAAGATTTTAATCCGTGTGCTGCGGCAAACCGCCCTGGCGATCGGCGAAATTTTTGAGGCCCGGGACGGCCTCGAGGCTTTGGATGTCGTACGGAACAATCCCCTCAATCTGGTCCTGTCCGACATCAATATGCCGAATATGGACGGTCTGGGACTGCTGGCGGAGTTGAAGGGCGACGATCGGTGGCGTAACCTTCCGGTGGTGATGATCACCACCGAAGGCAGCGAGGACAAGGTCGGTCAGGCGATCCGGCTGGGATCGGCCGGCTACATCCGGAAGCCCTTCACCGCCGAACAGATCCAGGAAAAGATCGGCTCCCTTCTTTGACCCGCCGCATCGCGGCGCCCCCCACCTTTGGCCAGCATTGGCCAGCCTCTGCCCTGTGGCACGTGCGTTCCGCGGCCGCGCCGCAGCCTGCCTCAGATCTGCGCGCCCATACCCGGCGCCCCGCGCCAAAATCCTCGCGCCAGTGGCGGGATCTTGGCGGCCCGCATCCACGCCACCACTCATTTTGCGATGTTTAACAATGTCTAGCGATGGACCTCACAGTGCTTCACCGAAGGTGGCATGCTAAGCCATTTATCGGACACTTTGGAACACTACATGGATCTGCTGAGCGCCCGCCAGAAGGTGGTGGCTTCCAACATCGCCAACGCGGATACCCCCGGGTATAAAACCAAGGACATCGACTTCCAATCGGAGTTCCGGTCGGCCCTTGGCGGCGGGAGCCCGCACGCCTTCGACGTCGCCGGGTTGCCCGTGAAGAACGACGGCAACAACGTCAGCCTGGACCGGGAATCCCGGCTATTAACGGAGAACGATATGCGTTTCAATCTGGCGTCCAACTTAGTGCGCAGCGAGGTGCAATCCATCCGGGCGGCACTGCAGGCCGGAAGCAACACATGAGCCTGTTTTCCGCTATGACGGTGAGCGCGTCGGGCATGGCGGCCGAGCGCACGCGCGCGGAGCTGCTGGTGGAGAACCTGGCGAACGCCGAAACCACGCGCACTCCGGATGGCGGCCCCTACCGGCGCAAGGATGCGGTCTTCGGCTCGCAGCCCATGGCTGCTTCGTTTGGGTCGTTGTTCGAGTCGCACTTGCAGGAAGGGGTAACGGTCCAAGAGATCAGCGTGGACACCAGCGATCCGGAGCGGCGTTATCTTCCCGGCCATCCGGACGCCGGACCGGACGGATACGTAGCGTTTCCGCATATGAATCCAGCCGAGGACATGGTCGACCTGACCGGTGCGGCGCGCAGCTTCGAGGCCAATGTGGCGGCCATCTCCGCCGTCAAGGACATGATCATGCGCTCTATCGATCTGTTCAAGTAATCGACTGTTCATGTAAACGTAAGGAAATCAGCATGTCTTCACCGATTTCACCAATTCGCGCCGTGCAATTGCCGGACCTGCGCGCGCCCGGCGCCGGCGTTTCTGCGAGCGGCGGCGGCGATTTTCAATCGGTGCTGGCCAACGCCATTGGCGGCGTCGAGCGTCTGCGCGGCGACGCGGGCAAAACCGTGGAACGCTTTCTGGCCGGGGACGGCGAAGAAGTGCACACCGTGGCGTTGGCCACGCAGCGCGCGGAACTGGCCTTTGAAACTTTCCTGCAGGTCCGCAACAAGGTAGTCTCGGCTTACCAGGCTGTCATGCAGATGCAGGTATAGCGGGAACCGGCCATGGAACAGTTGAAAAAGCTTCTGGCGCGGCTCACGATCGGACAAAAGCTCAGTATCGTGGCGGCCGCGGTGGTGGTGGCCACCGCACTGTTCGGATTCGCGAAGTGGCGGCACGAGCAAGACTTCCGTCCCTTATATACCGGGTTGGCCGCGGAAGACGCCGGGGCCGTGGTCCAGAAGCTCAAGGAAACCGGCACGGAATTCCGCCTTTCCGAGAACGGCTCGACGGTGCTGGCGCCCGCGGCTAGACTGGCCGAACTGCGCCTGCAACTGGCTGCCAGCGGCTTGCCCAAAAGCGGACGCATAGGCTTTGAACTGTTCGACAAGACCAGCTTCGGAATGACCGACTTCGCCGAACACGTCAATTACCTGCGCGCCCTGGAAGGTGAATTGGAGCGGTCGATCGTCTTGTTGGCGGGAGTGGAGCAGGCCCGCGTGCACCTGACCTTCTCCAAGGAATCCGTCTACCTGGAAACCCGCCAGCCGGCCAAGGCTAGCGTGGTCTTGGGGCTGCGTCCGGGCGCGCAGCTCTCTCCTCAAAACGTGATGGCTATTTGCAACTTGCTGGCCAGCGCCGTGGAAGGACTGGCGCCGGAAGCCGTCTCGGTGGTGGACACCCGCGGCAACCTGCTCAACCGCCCGCGTAAATCCGGGGGCGGCGATGGGCTGGAGGGATCGGAGGCCAACCTCGAATACCGGGCGATGGTCGAGAAGGCCCTGTTAGCCAAAATCCAGTCCACTCTCGATCCGCTGCTGGGCGCCGACCGCTTCCGCGCGTCGGTCTCGGCCGAGTGCGATTTTTCGAGCGGCGAGCAGAGCGAAGAAAGCTTCGATCCGGCCCGTTCGGTGATGGTAAGTTCACAGAAGAGCGAGGACGTTGCTCCGGCGGCGATGGCGGGAGGCGCGCCAGGCACGGCGTCGAATCTGCCGCATCCTCCGGCCCGCCCGGTTGGAGGGATGTCCGGCGCCTCGCGGCGGACCGAGGAAATCAACTACCAGTCCAGCCGCCTGGTGCGCCGCGTGAGCCTGCCGCGGGGCGAATTGAAGCGGGTTTCCGTCTCGTTGTTATTGGACCAGGACATGCGATGGGAAGGCAAGCCCCCGCATCTGCAACAGGTCTTGATCCCGCCTTCGGCGGAGAAGCTGAAAACCATCCGCGACTTGGTCGCCGGGTTGATCAGCTTCAAAGCCGAGCGCGGGGATCAACTGATCGTGGAGACTCTGCCTTTCGAAGCGACGCTACACACCGAGCCCCCGGCTCCGGCGGCGCCGGCCGCGAAGCCCGCGACACCCGCCGACCGGGTGCCGGCATGGCTGCGCACTCCCAAAGGAATCGGCGCGGCAGCCGGCGCTGCGATCCTTCTTCTGGCGCTGGCCGCGATCGGGTTTCGCCGGCTCCGCCGCCAGCCGGCGCGAACCGCCGTGGCCCAGACGGCTTTGCCGCCGGGCGCCGCGAGCGCGCCCGCCCTGGCCGACGGAGATTCCGTGGAAAAGAAGATGCAAGCTAAACTGGGTGGCCAGGCCGATTTGCAGGCGCGCCTGGAAGCCGAAACCCTGGATGCCATGAAGTCGCCCACCCCGACTACCAACAAAAAAGACGTGCTGACCAAGTATTTGCAGGCGAGCCTCAAGAAAGACCCGATCGTGCAGGTGCAGACTCTGCGGACGTGGCTCAATGAAAAGGCCTAGCGGCGGCGAAGGGGCCGGAACGAAAACGCAATGATTGCCAATATTAAGCGCAACGAACTGCTCTCGGGCGTGCGCAAGGCGGCCATGCTCATGGTGTTGCTGGGCGAAGAGGCCAGCGGGCAGCTCATGCGCGAGCTGTCGGAAGACGACGTCCAATCCGTCTCCCGGGAGGTAGCCCGGATCACCACGATATCGAACGACGAAGGCGAGGCGGTGCTCGAAGAGTTCTATCAGATGTGCATGGCGCGCGAGTATGTTTCGCGCGGCGGCCTCGACTATGCCCGAAAACTCCTCCTGAGCGCTTTTGGGCCGGAGACCGCGCGCAAGCTGGTGGACCGGTTGGTAAAAACCCTGGGCAACGATACGGCCGCCTTCGACGCGCTGCAAAAGGCCGACCCCCAGCAACTCGCGAAATTCATTCATAGCGAGCACCCCCAGACCATTGCGTTTATCCTGTCGCATCTCAGCGCGTCCCAAGCCGCCGCGCTACTGGTCTCGCTGCCTGCCCAAATCCGCTCGGACGTGGCGCTGCGCATGGCGCACCTGGATCAGATCTCGCCCGAGATCATCCACAAGATCGCCAACGTGATCGGACAGAAACTGCAGGCATTGGGCGAATTCAGCCGGGAATCCTATGGCGGCGTGCGGGCGGTCTCGGAAATGTTCAACCGCTTGGAATCGGGCGCCAGCAAGGAGATCCTGGAATCCATTGAAAAGGACAACGCCGCGCTGGCCGACACCATCCGGCACCTCATGTTCGTGTTCGAGGATATGCTGCTGCTCGAGAGCAACAGCCTCAAGGAGGTCTTGACCAAGGTGGACCGCAAGGTTCTGACGCTGGCGCTCAAGGGGACCAGCGATCAGGTACGCAAGCATTTCGTGGGGTGCCTCTCGCAGCGCGGCGCCGAGATGCTGCTGGAAGACATGGACGCGCTGGGCCCCGTGAAGATCAAAGAAGTCGAATCCGCCCAGCAACAGATCATCGGCGTGGTGCGGCAGTTGGAAAACGACGGCACGATCAACCTGAAGGGCGCCGGCGGCGAACAATATGTTGTCTAGGATTCTGCGCGGCGACCAGGGATCCTCGGCGCGGCAGTTGAGCTGGCCAACCGTGGGCGGTCCAGCCCCGGCGGCCGGCGCGGCTTCCGGCGGCGCGGAGGAGGCCGGGGGCCAGGCCGCGCGGGACGCTCGCCGCATCGCCGAACTGGAGCGGCAGATCGAAAGCCGCGCGCGGGAGTCCCACGATACCGGCCGCCGGGAGGGCGAAATCGCCGGCCGCGAACAGGCGGGGGCCGCACTGCAGCCGGTGCTCGACAAGCTGGCCCGCGGCCTCCAGGAAATCGCCGGGTTGCGTCCGCAGATAATGCGCGACGCCACCGTCGAATTGGTGGGCCTCTCGCTGGGGATCGCGCGCCGCATCATGCACCGCGAGTTATCGGTGGATCCGGCCGCTTTGGAGGGTTTAGTCGGCGGCGCCCTGCTAAAACTGCCGGGGCAGGAGATCTGCCGCATTCGCATCCATCCGGAGCTGGAGCCGGGCGTTCGGCAGGCCCTCGCGCGCGAGGGCCGCGGCGGCCTCGCAGTGATCGCCGACGGAACTCTGGAACGCGGCGCCATATTGGTCGAAACGGCGCGCGGCAACCTGGACGCCTCGCTCGAAACACAGCTCGCCGAGATCGGGCGGGGGCTGGCCGACCGTCTGCCCGAGAAATGACATGCCTGGCATCCTGAGTTCTTCTCTGGCGGCTCTCGACGATCTCGAACCTGTGTTGCACGTGGGAGAAGTTGTGGAGATGGCCGGCCTGCTGATCGAATCGGCGGGCCCGGTGGCGGCTATTGGCGACTTTTGCGAAATCTCGACCTCCGGCGGGCACACGTTGCGCAGCCAGGTGATCGGCTTCCGCGACGGGCGCGTGCTGTCGATGCCCCTGGAGGAAACCGGCGGTATCGAGTTGGGCAGCCGCGTGGTGGCCCGCCGGGACGCGGCGCGCGTGGCGGTGGGTCCCGGATTGATCGGCAGGGTGCTCGATGGATTCGGCCGCCCCATCGACCGCGGACCCAGAATCGAAGCGCAGGCCGCTTACGACCTGTACGGCGCGCCACCGGGCCCGCTCGATCGGGAGCACATCACCGCGCCGCTGGTGACCGGTCTGCGCGCCATCGATGGCCTCTTGCCGGTAGGGCAGGGCCAGCGCATCGGCATCTTCGGCGGCAGCGGGGTGGGCAAGAGCACATTGTTGGGCTCCATGGCCCGCAAGAACTCGGCGGATATCACGGTAATCGGTTTGGTCGGGGAACGCAATCGCGAAGTGCGCGCCTTCCTGGAGCAAGAGATGGGAGCGGAGGGTATGCGGCGGGCGGTCGTGGTGGTGGCGACCTCGGACCGTCCGGCCCCCCTGCGGGTGAGGGCCTGCTTCACGTCGCTGGCGATCGCCGAGTATTTCCGCGACCAGGGCGCCCACGTGCTGCTGGTCATGGATTCCGTGACGCGCCTGGCGATGGCGCAGCGGGAGATCGGCTTGGCCGCCGGGGAACCGCCCGCGCAGAAGGGATACACGCCTTCGGTGTTCGCCCTCCTGCCCAAGGTCTTCGAGAGAGCCGGCAACTTTCCGCGCGGGTCGATCACCGGCTTCTTTACCGTGCTGGTGGAGGGAGACGATTTCAGCGAGCCCATCTGCGACGCGGTGCGCGCCATTCTGGACGGGCACATCGTGCTCTCCCGGCAACTGGCCGCCGCCAATCACTATCCAGCCATCGATATTTTGCAATCCGTGAGCCGCCTGCAATCGCAATTGTCGTCGCCCGAGCAAAGCGCGCATGCCCGCGCCGTCCGGCAGGCGCTGTCTTTGTACCAACAGGCGGAGGATCTCATCCAGTTGGGCGCTTACGTTTCCGGCTCGAATCCGCAGTTGGACGCGGCTATCCGGGTGCGGCCCAAAGTTCTGGACTTCCTGCGGCAGGCGCCGGGCGTCGAGTCGACCCGCGCGGAAACCATGAGCCAGCTCGCCCAGATAGCCGCGGCGCTGGGTTAGCGGCGCCGTATGCGGGCTTTCGATTTCCCTTTGCGCCAGGCGCTCAAGTGGCGCCATACTCAACTGGAGCTGCAAGAGAACCAACTGCGGCAACTGGCGTCCACCCTCGAAGAGATCGCCCTGGCGGCTGTCCGGGTCGATCTAGTGAAAAGCCGGGCGGAAGTGGCCGTACGTCAGTCCGCGGTGGTGGAGGCGGGCGACCTTTGGGCGCTGGCGGCGTACCGGCGGCGCCTGATCGCGGAGTTGCAGGCGCTGTCCCTGCGGCGGGTGGCGTGCGAACAGCAGGTGGCCGCGCAAAGGCAGAAAGTGCTGGAGGCCCAGCGCCAATGCCGTTTGCTGGAAAAACTCGAACAGCGCCGTCGGGCGGAATGGCAGCGGGAGGCGGACAAAGAGACGGAAAGCTTGGCTGCGGAGTCGTTCCTGGCGCGGTGGAAAAGCCGGCCGGATTAGCCGGCCGCGCGCGATTGATTCGCGCGCGCAGCGACATCCTCCAGATACCGCAACGCTTCCCGGGCGACCTCCCCTACCACCGGATCCGGGTGCCGCAGCAGGCCGATCACCAGGCGCAGCCAACGGACTTCCCGCGGATCCAGCCCGATCATGCAAACATTTTCCATATTTCCTCCCTGGGCGGCGCGAGAACCGCTGCCGCGAGCAATGCCGGGCTGGGCGGGTTCCACGCGGTAGTGGACGGCGAATACCGCTCCAGCAGGCGCCCGGCAGTGGCCGCAGGCGACTCGCTGCGCAACAGGCAGCTCTCCAATCCGCGGCGCCCCTCCAGGCACACGCTGCCGCCTTCCCGGGTAACCCGATAAGCGGTTTGCGCGCCATGTTGGGCCGCCAAACTGGGTAGCGCCCATCCGTCGGCCGCCAGCATACGGATGTCGCCTTGGGGACCGATCAGGATGGCCCAGTCGCAGTCCGGCGAGCCGGACTGGGAGGCTTGGCGGGCCGTTTCGAAGATGTTTTCCGCGTCTGTCCAAAAAGCTTCCACACTGCTCTTATCGGCGCGCGGTCGAGAATATGCGGCTTTGTTTAGGGAATCGGAAGCTTGCTCAGAATCTGCTCGACGTAGCGGATGGTCTCCGGAATCTGGGGCACTCCGCCGCTCTCCGCCACGCGCTCCGGTCCGGCATTGTAAGCTCCCAGGGCCAGTGCCGTGTCGCCGTTGAAACGCGCCAGCAGTTCTTTGAGCAGGTGCGCGCCCGACGACAGGCTCTCGGCCGGATCGAAGGGATCGTGCACCCCCAACTGCTGGGCCGTGGCCGGCATCAACTGCATCAGGCCCATGGCGCCTTTCTGCGAAACTGCGCAGGAGCGGAACCCAGACTCCTGCTGGGCCACCGCCCGCAAAAGGGTGGCGTCCAGTCCCTCGCGCTGCGCAGCCTGCTGGATCAGCGGAGTCAGCTCGATCTCGGGCAACGGATCGCATCCCGCGCCCAAGGCCGGCCAGGATAGCGTGAAGAACGGCGCGGGGGCCGCTCCCGCTGCGCCGCCGCCAGCCGTCTCCGGGCGGGCCGCCGCTGCCGCGCGCTGCTTCTCGATCGAAACCTGCATGACCGCCACCGCCTGCCTCTGCCGGGCTACGGATGCCTCCATGGCCTGGCGCGCAGCCTCCTGCGGAGACTCCGCCGCGGCCGCCACGCACCCGCATGGCGCCAGCCACGGGATCAGACGGACAACTCCCCGTAAGGCAAATTTTCGTCGCGCGCTCATTCTTCGCCGGCCGCCGGACCGTCGATCAGCCGGTTCAACATGTTGCGCAACGCGGCCACCGAATGCAGCCGGGCCGCTGCCACATTCTCCTGTCCCACCAGCTTTACCTCTTTCATAGTTACCGGAACCGACTTGGGCGCAGTGATCCCGATCTTGATGCGGGACTCTCCGATATGCATGATCTGGATCTCGATGTCCTCGCCAATCAGAATCGACTCCCCGGCCCGCCGCCGCATTACGAGCATGCGGCCTCGCGCAGGGGCAGTACCTCCCGATGGGAGTAGGGGGAGTCCGTTTGGATCGCCTGCCGCCCGCGCAGCGTGTTGAGATTCACTACTATGGGCGCCAGCAGGTTGACCGTGGGGGCCGCATTCTCCGTCAGGGAAAGGATTGCCAGACAGAGCACGTCCCGGCCGATGGCCGGTTGACGGCCGCTTTCGAGCCCCAGCGCAGCCAGATCCTCCGGCGCCATGCGCAGTTGGTAACCGGGGCAAGCCGCCGCCGTCGGCAGCGTCGCGAAGCAGACGTTGGGGTTCGCCACGCTTTGCAGGAAAACCAGCGGTTCGCTGATCGGCTGGCGCATGGCCAGAAAGCGCTTCTCCTGCTCGAAGGCGGGGATACCGTCCGGAAATACCATCACGGACGCCTCTTCATAATCCACCGGTCCGAAATACCGGGTCTCGCAGCGCTGCAAGGGAGTCGTTTGAGTCATAAGCATACGGTGCCGTTAAGAGCAATAAGAGTTCCAAAACCGTTTATGCCAACCACTCCCTGGTGCGGCGCGATGGCCAGCCGTCGCCATAGCGCTGGGGGTGCTGGGGTGTTTCCGCCAACCGCGCCAGCCGTGCGCCGGCGTGCGCCCGCCCCGCCAGCACCCGCCGCCGCGTCTGGTCCAGCAGCCGCCGCCACTCGCCTTCCAAACGGCGCAGGGCGGGGTCGCCGGGCGCCAGGGCGGCTACTGTTTTCCGCAGAGCGCCGCAATAATCCTTTAGCTCGCCCTGCGCCTCCCGGTAGCGGCCCTCGGCAACCCGCGCCCGCAGACGCCCCGCCAGGGCCTCCAGTTGCGCCTCGCCGCCCTTCATAAGCTACCGGTCATTTCGCTGTCCTGTTCGGCCGTGAACATGTCTTGCATCTCGCTGGCCTGCTGCTGCAAGTCGTAGATCATGGCATCCGCGGCCGCCATCTGCTGCGTGAGATTGGACTGCAACTGGGTAACCTGCGCCTGCTTGGCGGTGATCTGGGTATTCGTGCCGGCGATGCTCGCTTGCGTGGAGGTGATGTCCTGCGGGAGTACGCCCGTGTCGGGATCGAGGATGCCCGTCATGGTATTGGTGGCCGTCTCGAGAAACCCGCCGCCTGCCGCCGATCCCAGAAATTGCGTCAGCGCGGCCGTTTGCCCGGTGGTGGCGGCGTCGAAGGCGCTCTGGTCGAAGGACAACTGGCCGGTGGTGTCGTCGAAGCTCACGCCCAGCGCTGCCAACGACGAAATGTTGCCGCTGCCCGTGGAATAGTTGGCGAGGCTTTGCAAGCTGTCGGTGAGCTGGTAAACGATGCTCTGGCCGGCCAGGGCCACGTCGGTTTGACCGCGGTTGTTGCCTAGCTCCGTCATGGCCGTATTGTACGTGGACACCAGCGACTGCAGAGCGGAGCCCACGCCGGAAGCGTCCGCCGCCACGGTAACGGTGGCCGGATTGCCTGCATCGGTGCCGGTCAACTGCACCGTCAGCCCGGGCGCCAGCGTGACCGTGTCGGAATCGCTGGAAACCGCCTGTCCGTTGATGCTGTACTGCGCCAGAACGCCCCCTGCGCCGCTGGGCGTCATCAGATTCTGGTTTCCGTCGTACAATTGCATGGTCACCGGACCCAGTTGGCCGCTTTGCAGCGAAAGACGGTAGTCCGGCGCCGTATTGCTGCCCACGTCCACCACCGTAGCCTGCACGCCCGCACCGGCCTCGTTGATGGCCTGCGCCAGACCATTGAGGCTTCCGCCCGAGAAGGCGATGGAAGTGGCGACGGGCGTGGCCGTGCCGTTGGTCACCGTGAGCGTGTAGCTGTCGCTGGCGCTGACGTCCTGCGAAGCCGGATCGGTCACGGTGGTCAAACCGTCGTCGCTGAGGGCGTTGCTGTAAGACCCTAGCTTGTCCACCTCGAGCGAATAGCTGCCCGCGGTGGCGGCGCTGCCGAGGGTGGCCGTGGCCGAGCCGTCCGACACGCTCGCCGAAAGCATGTCGCCGGCCGCCGAGGCCAGATTCGAGACGGCCGACTGCACGGCGGTGAAGTCGGTGCTCAGCGTCTGCAGTTCGGTGGTCTGATTGGTCAGGTCGTTGACGTCGTTTTGGAGCAGTTGGATCGGTAAATCGGCAATTTGCACCTCTTGCGAAATGGCGTTGTTCAAGGACGCCGAATAGGTGCTCATGCCGTTGAAATACGTCGTCGCGGCCGAACTGCTGGCGGCTGAGCCGAGCGCGGAAACGGGGCTGCTCATAATTCCATCCCTTCAGAAAATGGCCGGAGCCGGGCCGGGTACGGCCCGGTCCGGCCAAAGCCTTTGGCCCTCTAGCCATCTAGCCGGGTTGGGCGGTTACGTCTGCAGCAGCTTCAGGACGGCCTGCGGCTCCTGGTTGGCCTGCGCCATGGCGGCGATGGTGGCCTGCACCAACACCTGCGCCTTGGTCAGGTTGGCGGCTTCCGCGGCTACATCGGCATCCCGGATCTGCGATTCGGCCGACGAGATGTTGGTGATCTGCGATTGCGCCAGGTTGACCGCGTAACCCACCTGGTTTTCGCCGATACCCACCGCGGCTTGCGCGGTTCCTAGATTGGCCACCGCGATGGTTACCGCGGTCACCGCGGCCTGCGCGCCCGCCAGCGTGTCGATCGAGGTGGTGGCGGCGGCGCCGTTGGCGCTCGAATCCTTGGTTGCCGCTGTGCCGGCGTTTAACCCGTTGCCGTTCACCGAGGTTCCCACGCCCACGCTGAAGGAGCTCAGTTGGCTGACGAAGTCGATGCTCTCGACACCCGCGCTGCTGATGTCCTTGACCGCCACGATCTGCTGCAAGGTCGGATTGTTGGACGATTGCAGTTGCGCGTTGATGGCGGTGATGGCATCGTCGATGGACGTCCCGCTGCGGTTGGACCCGTTGTTGGCCAGCGTGATGGTTTGGGTTTGCAGCGCGCCCCCGGAGCTGTTCGCCGCAATGGTGAGCGACTGCGTGTCGTTTCCGTAGGTCATGGCCTGAAACGCGATGCCCCCGGTGACCGAAGTGCCCTGGGCATCCAAAGTCGCCAGATGCGTGGACGCGGAGGCCGCCAGGGCCGTCGCAAACGCCGGAGCGGTGGACGTGCCGAACCCGATGCTGGCGGTGCTGGTGGCGGTCGAGAGCCGGAAGTAGGTGCCGTTGTTCGATGTGATCTGAATGGCGCCGCCGCTGTTCGAGGCCACCAGTCCCGCCGCTTGCAACGTGGAACTCGCGCCGAATTGCTGATTCAATTGATTCAGAACATTGGCTTCGGTTGCGGAAGTGCCGGCGGTGACGGCGCCCGTCAATCCCAGGGTGGTCGCCGCGGTGCCGGAGAACACCAGCGGGGAGGTCGTCCCGAGGGTCAGGGAGGTGATCACCAGATCCCCCGCCGCATTCTGCGACGCGGTGACCCCCAATGCCGCGCTTTGCTCGTTGATATCGCCGGCCACATCCGCCTCGCTGTTGCCGATGGTCAGGCCGGTTACGGCCACGCCATTGATTTTCAGCGCGCCGGCGACGGCGTCGGCGGCCACCAGGGTATACCCGGTCACCGTGCCCGTCAGACTCGCCCCGGTGGCGCCGCCCGTCCCGCCGTTCAGCAGATTGACGGTCACCTGGTTGGCGCCGGTGGCCGCCCCGCCGTTCAGCGAGAACCCCAGCACCTGGTTTCCAGCGGCGGCCGTAGCGGGGTTGGTTGCATCGTTATAAGCGGCCCCCGCGGTGAGCGTGCTGTAATCCGCGGCGCCGCTGGCGCCAGCCACAAAACTGCCCAGTCCCAGCACGTTGGCTGTATCGCCGGTCACTTGCACGTTGAACGCCCCGCCGTTGGTGCTGGCAAAGCTCAGATCGCCTCCCGCCGAGCCGGTCAAGGAAATCCCGGCCGCCTTCAGGGCGGCGTTGTCGCTGATCTGGTTCTCGAAGTCGGCGATGGCCGCGCCCGCCGTGGTGGAAGCGCTCAGAAGATTCAGCGTGACCGGCCCGCTCAGCCCCGCCCCGTCGATCTTGAGACTGACCGTCGTGGGGTTCGCTACAGCGGTCGCGGTGGTCGCCGAAGCCACGGCGCTGGTCAGCGTCGAGCCGACCGTGTATCCGGTGGCGCCGCTCGAAAGATTGCCCATCAGCGCGTTGGCCGTCTGGTCGCCGGCTTGTACCTGGAATGCGGATGTGCTGGAGGTGAAGGCCAATTCTTCGCCGCCCAAGCTGTCCGTGTTTACGGATGCCACGATGTTGGCGTTCTTAAACGCCGTAGCCGCCGGCGTACTGCCGTTGCCGGCGCTCTGGATGGCGGCGTTCAGCGCCGTAACCAGGGTATTGATGTCCGTAACTCCCGACAGGTTCACGGCCACGTTCACCGCGCTCGAGCCGGAGTACCCCGCGCCCGCGAAATCGAAATCCGTAGTGTTGGGAGCGGAGGTGGCATTCCCCGCCGCGGAGGCCAGAATTGCGGCTACCGAGGTGGCCGCGGTTCCGCCGCCGATATCCGTGGTGCCGGCCACCACCTGCATGCCCGAAAGACCCAGGGCCTGCGCATCCACCGCGGAGTTGGAGAGATTCACCGACAACTGGCCGTCCGCGGAAACGGCCGCGGCATTCGCGCCGCCGCCGCCGCCCAGATAGATGTCCAGGCTCTGCGCATAAGTGCCGCCGGTGTTCAATCCGATGGCCTGCGCCTGCCGGTTCAGTTCCCCGATGTCGGTCTGGAACTCCGAGTTCAGCGTGGACCTGTTGCCCGTAAAGCTGGACGAAGCCGACTCCGTCGACAGTGTTTGCAACCGGTCCAAAATCTGCGAAATGTTGCTCATGCCGCCGTCCATGATCTGGAGTTGCGCGGTGCCGTCGTTGCCGTTGGCCACGCCCTGGGTGATTTGCGCGATTTGGTCGCGGTCCTGGTTGGCGACCGCCAACCCCGCCGCATCGTCGCCGGAAGAGTTGATGCGGTAGCCCGACGTCAACTGCTGAATCGTGTTGCTCTGAAACATGCTGTTGGTATTCAGGTTCTGCTGCGCGACTAAAGAATCGATATTCGTTTGGAATGAAATCATTGGATAATCCTTATTTTTTGAAGTTTCCCGGCATCTTGCCGGGGCGGCGGCTTTGGCTGCCTACGATTTGCATATCGGCGGAATGCCCAGCCCGCCGCGCAAGAATCTTTACTTAGGGAGATTTGCGTAGACAGCGGAGTCCCGCATCGCGCGGCCGTTTCTAAAGTTCCCGTCTCCTCACGGTCCACTCTAAAGTTCCCGCCGCATGTGCCGATAAGGTAGCCAGGAGCGACAAAGAGTACCGGCATATGCGAGTCGACGACAACAGCCTCACCAATCAGGTTTCCTCTACCGCCAGCCGCGCCGCGGAATCGCAGCGCATCCAGGTGGATAGTGGCGCATCCTCGGGATCCGCTGGCGCCGCACCCGGGGATCGCGTGGATCTCTCCGGACTGGCCGGACGGATCTCGCAATCCATGCAAGCCCTGGCCAGCCAGACGGCGAAACGCGTGGGCCAGTTGCAGAAGGATTTCAGCGCGGGCCGCTACCTGCCTGACGCGCAGCAGCTTGCCGGCGCTATGGCAAGGTCCTGAAAACCATGCAGGAACCCGATCTCCAGGGGTTGCTGGCGGCGGCGCGGTCCCGCGTGCGCGGCGCGCGGGTGTTGCTGGCGCGGCCGCGCGCGTGCCATCCGGACGAGTGCGTCACCCTGTTCCGCGAGGCGCATGGTTATCTGGAGTGGTTTCGCGACAGCCTTCCCTTTGCGCAGCCGTCCAACCGGGACTTGCGCCGCCAGGCAACCTCCCTGGCCGGCGAAATTCGCCAGGCCGCCGTCCTGCTGGAGCAAGCCGCGCGTTACGGCCGCCGATGGCTGGAAGGCCGGCGGTCCGCGGCCCCCGAATACACGGCCGCAGGCGCGCGCGTGCCCATCCACATCCGCAGGCACATCTCGTTCTTAGGATAAACGTTATGAGTTCCCTGAGTTCCACATTGCTCGGAGCCTCCAGCGCCCTGCAGGCGTTCCAATATGCCTTGAACGTCACGCAGAATAACATCGACAACGCGTCCACGCCGGATTACGCCACCCAGACGGTGGCTCTCCAGGCGGATCGCTTCGACCCTGCCGCGGGCCTTGCCGGCGGTGTCTCCGATGGTGCGCTGGTCGATAGCCGCGATCTGTTGGCCGAAAGCGACGTTTGGCAGCAGGCAGGCGCGCAGGGTGACGCTACCGCCCAGTCGAGCGCCCTCTCCGCCGTCCAGAATGCCGTGCCGGTATCGGCCGGAGCGGGCATCCCCGCGGCGCTGACCACCTTTTTTAGCGACGTATCGGCCTGGAGCGCCGCGCCCAACAGCGGTAGCGCCCAGCAGAGCGTGATGGTGGCGGCCAGTTCCCTGGCCCAAAGCTTTCAGGCCACGGCCGCCGGGGTGGCCGGCGCTTCCACCTCCGTCAGCCAGGAGATCGGCAACACCGTGGGCCAGATCAATCAAACCACCAGCCAGATCGCCACCCTGAATGCGGAGATACAAGACGGCGGCGCGAAAGACGAAGGCCTGCAAGCCCAGTTGTACAGTTCGCTCGAGACCCTCTCCGGACTGGTCAACATCGGCGTCCTGCAGCAGCCGGATGGCAGCGTCAACGTCACCCTATCGGGCGGGGCCGCATTGGTCGTGGGGAGCCAGTCCTACGCGCTGACCGCGGGGAATGCGCCGCCCCCAGCCGGATCCGCCGATCCCCAGGCGCCGCCCGACATAGACATTCAGGCGGCGGACGGCTCAGTCGTGACCGGCCAAATTACATCCGGCTCGTTGGCCGGCTTGCTGCAGGTCCGCAACGTTGCCATACCCGGCTTGATCGGGGATTCCAGCCAGCCCGGCGCCCTCAACCTGCTCGCCACTCAAATAGCCGGCGACGTGAACGCCATCGTCAGCCAGGGTTCCGTCTCGCCGGGCGCCGCCCCCAGCGGCCTGGGCCTGTTCACCATCGCGGATACCGCCAGCCCCTCTGCCGCCGCGTCCACCCTGACGGTCAATCCGAACATGACCGCCAGCCAATTGCCGGCCGTGGATCGGAATGGCGTCGCCAATGGCGTGCCGCTGGCGATCGGCGCATTAGCCAATTCGGCCCCGGCCGGTCTGGGCGCGGCGGGCTACACCGCGTTCTATGGGGATGCCGCCGCGCTGGTGGGGTCTCAATTGAACCAGGCGCAGAGCAATCAGACCCTCACCGCACAGACCCTGGCCCAAGCGCAAAGCATGCGCCAGACCGAGTCGGGCGTGTCGCTGGACGCCGAAGCCATCAACGTCCTGCAATTCCAGGCCGGGTACGAGGCGGTCGCCAAAATGGTCAGCACCCTCCAGACCCTCACCCAATCGCTGCTCGACATGATTCCAGACGCAAGCTGAGCGCCCTTATGACCCCTAGCATCAATCCAAACTCCGAAATCTTCCTGAGCAACTTGCAACAGATCGAAAACCGCATGAGCACCGCCTCGCAGCAGCTCTCCTCCGGGCTGCGGGTTTCCGTGGCTTCCGACGATCCGGACGAGATCTCCAGCATTTTGCAGTTGCGCGCCCAAATCGGGAGTGTGCAACAGACCCAGGAAAACGTGACCAACGTCGCCTCCCAGGTGGATAGCGGCGAGAACGCCATCCAGCAGGCCATACAGACGCTGGATACCGCCACCACGCTGGCCACCGGAGCCGCCGGAAGCACCGCCACTGCCGGCCAGCGGCTGGATGCGGCCACCCAGGTGCAAGGCATCCTGCAGCAGTTGGTCAGCCTCAGCCAGACCACTATGAACGGCCAGTATGTCTTCAGCGGCAACCAGAGCGGGCAACCGCAGTACACCTTGGCCGCCAATGGCAACTCGGTCCAGCAGGCGTTTCAGGCCGGCCCTCCCCCGCAGATTGCGGATCCCAACGGCGTGATGATTACTACGGGATTGACCGCCCAGCAGATCTTCGACGACCAGGCCAACGGCGGTTCCGCGTCTGGCAACCCGGCCACCGACAACGTCTTCGCGGCGGTTTCCGGCCTGCTAACCTCGCTCCAAAACAACGATAGCGCCGGCATCCAGACGGCCTTGACGAACATACAGGCCGCCGCGACGCATTTGAACGACGAAAGCAGTGTCTACGGCGAGGCGCAGAACAACCTGACCGCCGCGGGCAACACCGCCAGCCAGACGCTGGTCCAACTGCAGCAACAACTCAGCAACGAGCAGGATGCGGACGAGGCCCAAGCCTCCCTGGATTTGACCCAAGCCACCACCGACGAGCAGGCCGCCATGTCCGCGCAGGCCATACTCAAGCCCCAAAGCGTGTTCACTTATTTGTAAACGATCGTCATCGCTTTATTTCGATCTTCATCCCTGCACCCGCCTGACCCGCCCGGCCCAGAACGTCTCGCGCAGCTCCCGCTTTACGATCTTGCCCGTGCCGGTCTTGGGCAGCGGGGTTTCCAGAAACTCAAACGTGCGCGGGATCTTGAACCTGGCGATGCGCGCCGCTAGAAATTCGCACAGTTGCTCCGCCGTCACCGCTTGTCCCGGCTTGAGCACCACAAACGCCGCCGGAATTTCACCCCACTTGTCGTCCGGCGCAGCCACCACCGCGCATTCCAGTACCGCCGGGTGCGCGAAAATGGCCTTCTCCACTTCGAGCGAAGAGATATTCTCCCCGCCGCTGATAATGATGTCCTTCTTCCGGTCCACGATGTGGATATAGTTCTCTTCGTCCCACACCGCCATGTCGCCGCTATGAAACCAGCCGTCGCTCATCACCGCGGCCGTGCCTTGCGGGTCTTTATAGTACCCGTCCATCACTTCGTCGCCGCGGATCGCCACTTCACCCACCGTCTGCATGTCCCGCGGCACGTCCTGCATGTGCAAATCCACCACCCGGATCTCCACCCCCGGTATCGGCCACCCGGCCATCGCCTGATGCGCCAGACGGTCGGCTTCATCGCTGTACTCTACGGTCCCTTTGCGCCGCGCCGAGCTGGCCACCGGACAGGTCTCGGTCAATCCGTATCCGCCCATGGCCGCGCAGTGGAACGCCTCTTCCAGACGCCCGATCAGCTCCGGCGAGGCCGCCGCGCCGCCCACATGAATCTCCTGTAGACTGGAGAGATCGAACCGCCCCAAATCCGGCGCGTTCAGCAGGGCGTTCGCCATAGTCGGCACCAGCGACATGGCCGTAGCCTTCTCCTCCTGAATCAGCCGGAAGACTAGCGTCGGCTCGAAGCGCCGCACCATCACCTGCTTGATCCCCATCATCGTGGAAGCTTGCGGCCGTCCCCACCCATTGGCGTGGAACAGCGGAATCGTATGCAGTTCCACGGCCGTATCGTCGTGATTGAAGGTGCCGGCTACCGCCAGGGCGTGCAAGTACAGTGTGCGGTGCGACAGCATCACGCCCTTGGGTGTGCCCGTGCTGCCGCTGGTATAGAACAGCTCGGCGATGGCGTTCTCGTCGAAAGAAAAGACGTCGGGCCGTTCGATCCGTCCGCGCGTCAGGAGTTCCTCGTATGTGAAATCCGCCGGCGGACCCGCCTGGTTGCCCGCGGCATTGCTCGCCTCATGGATGCCAATGTACCGCGCGATGGCCGGGCACGCCTTGCGAAGGTGTTCTACCAGCGGGGCGAAATCGTTTTCGAAGATCAGCATTCTGGCTTCGGAGTGGTTCAGTATGGAGACCAGTTCCGGCGGCGTCAGCCGGACGTTCAGCGGCATTACCACCGCGTGCGCCAGCACCACGCCATAATAGCCTTCGAGCAGCGCGTTATTGTTGAAGCTCAGATAAGCCACCCGGTCGCCCGTCCGGATACCTTCGGCTAGTAGTCCGGCCGCCAGCCGTTCGCAACGCTCGCCGAACTGGGCGTACGTCGCGCGGCAGGCGCCCGACACCACCCCCACTTTCTTTCCATACAGATCGACACCCCGGTATAAGCACCGCACCGGCGTCAGCGGAACAATCATAAAGGCCTCCCTGTTAAGACACTGATATTGTACGAGGAAACGCGATATAGTGGGCCGGCTGCCCCGCCAAGCGGCTCAGGCATTCCGGAAACTCGCGGACGTTAACCAAAGAGAGTACTAGGTGGGTACTGTTTTCTTGCGATGTCTCGTACATTTTCGGATACAATCTCAGAATGCGTGTGATAGCGGCGTTTCTTTTGTGCGTCTTATGTTCCTTCCCGATGTCGCCGGTCGAATCGCATCTGGACCGGCAACTGAGGACCTGGCAAAGGCGCCTCGGGATGGATGATTGGCGCCTGACCATACGGCTGGTCAGGCAAAACAGTTTGGACAAGAATACCTGGGGCAACGCCGAATGGGACCCGTTTGGCAAGACCGGCACCATCAGCGTATTAGACCCCGTGGATTATAATCTCAAGGGCGCCGACCTAAAGCTGGACATGGAGTGCACCATCGTGCACGAGTTGGTGCATATCCAGGTGGCCCCATTTGACGCACCCAATGAGAATGTCCGCGAAGATGTGGTCAACCGCATCATGACCGCGCTGCTCAACCGCCCCTGCCCGAACTGAGCATCTTGGATCCGGGCTGGCTCGATGTGGGGTGGGCAATCGTGTCTGCAGTTTCTACATTTGCACGGTGCTGTGGGGCAGGTTGGTAACCTGCGGCCGATTGGTAATCGGCCTGTTGTAGCGCACACTTCTCTGAGAATTCCCCGCCCAGAACCTCTCTTAATGGTGGTGGCAACCTTCCATGCGCGCCCGCCTGCCGCATGATCACGCCGTGGGCCGCCCTATCTTCCTCACCTGGCGCCTATCGGGCAGTCTCCCGGCGAACCGTAACTTTCCACCAGCCACCTCCTCCGGACAGGCATTTCTGGCTAGGGATCGCCTGCTGGACACTGCCATCACCGGTCCTCTATACCTGCGCCAGCCGAAGCTTGCGGCCATGGTCGTGGAGGCGATTCGTTACCGGGATGCGGGACATTACCATCTTCACAACTTTGTAGTGACGGCCAACCACGTCCATATGCCGATCCCACCGCAAGTGC